>OIWM01000492.1_pt1 | contig 47565 bp, 44 predicted proteins | sample 1587451 | NCBI WGS metagenome assembly OIWM01 (sample SAMEA3888907, study PRJEB22519) | human gut metagenome | biome: human gut; feature: human-associated habitat; material: faeces | place: Denmark | collected 2011 | reverse complement strand
GATCCACTCAGGTGTCCCGCCGAAAAGTACGGCACTTGGGAGCCCGATCACCGGGTGTGTGGCATTAAAAATGTCATGGTGCAAGCCCATGCCGATACATTATAGCCGGTCCCGCTCCATTTTGCAAGTATTTTTTCCAATATTTTTTCGGAATATTCGGGGAATTCCGGGGCAGGCGGGGAAAGTTGGCCCGGAAGGCTTTTCTCTGCCCCGGCAGGTTCCTGCGTTGATTTTTACCGCTCAGGTAACGTAGGCTGGCGGGCGGGGCATGCCGCCGCCCCTACAATGCCTCGCCGGAAGTTCTGCAAAAAACACCCCGCCGAATCCGGCGGGGCATACTCGCTTGTTCCGACATTCCATCATCGGAAACATCCCGGCTCACGTCCGCTCGCAGCCTTTCGGCTTTCCCATTCTGGGGATGCGGCATTTTTCCGGGTCCGCATCCACCAGAATAATATCCGGGCCGATGCGGCATATTTTGCACCAGGGGATGAGATAATCCTCCTGCCTGCCCCCCAGCCCCAGAAAGCGGCAGGGTCCCGGCACCAATATGGCCGTGATGTTCCCCTCCGGCACCTCCACCAGCGCATCGGACACGAATCCCAGCCGCTGGCCGGAGTTCACCAGGATCACCTCTTTGCAGTGCAGCTCGGAAAAGCGAATGGACATGGGTCCACCTCCCCTTCATTCTTGCTTCACCCTATGCTCCGGGGAGAAATAATATTCACGACACCACCACATTTTTCCGCATGGCCCCAATGGCCCCCTTTTCCAGTCGGGACACCTGGGCCTGAGAAATGCCCACCAGCCCCGCAACCTCCATCTGGGTCTTGCCGTCATAGAACCGCAGGCGCAGAATCTGTTTTTCCCGGTCCCCCAGGCTTTTGAAGGCCTCCTTCAATGCAATGTGCTCCATCCAGGCCTCGTCGGTGTTCCGCTCGTCCCGGACCTGGTCCATGACCGTCAGCGGGTCCCCACCGTCGGAATACACCGGGTCATAAAGGCTCACCGGTGCGCAGACCGCATCCAAAGCCCTGCTGACCTCCTGCTCGGTAAGCCCTGCCTCCCTGGCCAGTTCTTCCAGTGTCGGTTCCCGGTCCAGGCTGGCCACCAGCCGCTCCTTGCACTGCATGACTTTGTAGGCCGTATCCCGGAGGGACCGGGACACCCGGATCACGCTGTTGTCCCGCAGATACCGCCGGACCTCCCCGGCGATCATAGGCACGCCATAGGTGGAAAACTTCACCTCTTTGGTGGGGTCAAAGTTGGCGATGGCCTTCATCAGGCCGATGCACCCCACCTGAAAGAGATCGTCGGGACTTTCGCCCCGCTTGTCGAACCGCTGGATGACCGACAGCACCAGCCGGAGATTTCCTTCGATCAAGGCCTCCCGGGCGGCTTTATCCCCGCCCCTGGCCCGGAGCAGCAGCTCCTTCATTTCCTTCTGGCTCAGGACCTTCAGCTGGGCGGTGTTCACCCCGCAGATCTCTACCTTTCCCTGCACCTGCATTTCCTCCCTTGCGCTTTGCAGACAGTATTTCCCGCCGGAGGGCATCTTATCCCTTTGTGCCATTTTCACAAAGTTTTCCCCGGCGATTTTCCTCCCGGTAAGCTGGAATTCTTTTCCATTCGGAAAAAGCCAACTTTTTTCCGGGAATCTCCCGAATAATCCCGGCTGTTGCCTGCGACGACATAACGGCAGGCTTGCCCCCGGATGGTTGGATTTTCTCCCTTTTTCTCCTCCGGCTTTCCCCGCTGGGGGCTGTGGAAAAAGTCCTGTGAATAACAATGGGTTTTCCACATTCTCCACAGAGTTTTCCACAAGGCTGTGGACCTGGGGAAAAAGTTGGGGGTCCGGGATTCAAGTTTCCATAACATCTTATTCACGGATTCGACATTTTTCGCACTTTTTCGTGTCGTATCATTTTGCCATTTCCCCGGCCCTCCGGCGAAAAAAAGGACTTGACAGGCTTCCCCTCCGAAAGTTCAAAAAATTTCAAAAAAGGGATTGCTTTTCTTCAAATTCTGCGCTATAATGGGGAACTGCAAAAGCATAGACCAAACGAGGAGGTGGGATCATGCCCAACATCAAGTCCGCTAAGAAGCGTGTCGAACTGTCTAAGGTCGCTTACGAGAAGAATAAGGCCGAGAAGTCCGCTCTGAAGACGACTCTGAAGAAGTTTGAGGCTGCCGTGAACGGCGGTGACCGTGCCGCTGCCGAAGGCGCTTACAAGCTGGCCGTCAAGGCCGTGGATCAGGCTACCGTCAAGGGACTTCTGCACAAGAACAATGCCGCCCGGAAGAAGAGCAGCATGACTCTGAAGCTGAACAAGCTGGCCTGAACGCTCTGAAAATATCTCCTTCCGACTCAAAACTCGGAGGGAGTTTTTTCATTATATAGGCATTTTTTGAAGAAGGAGGCGTATTTATGGCAAAGCTGTCGGACCCCGTGACCATGCTCCGGGGCGTGGGCCCCACCAAGGCCAAGCAGCTGGAGCAGCTGGGCATCCGGACATTGGGGGACCTGCTGTGCCACTTTCCAAGGGGCTACGATGACCGGACCAGGCTGGTGCATATCGCCGATCTGGAGGCGGGGCAGAGCGCCTGCTTCCGGGCCATGGTCATGAACAGCCCCAGGACGGCCCACATCCGCAAAGGTCTGGATATTACGAAAGTCACCGTGGCCGACGCTTCCGCCCGGCTGAGCCTGACCTTCTTCAACCAGAAATTCACCGCCGATCAGCTGACCGTGGGAAAAGAGTACATCTTTTTCGGCAGCATTTCCGGGGATTATTCCGGCTACGGCATGACTTCTCCGGTGTTCGAGTCCCCGGAGTCTCCCCCGGTGCTGACCCGGCGCATCCTGCCCCTGTACCCCCTGACGGCGGGACTGTCCAATGCGGCCCTGATCAAGACCGTGACCCAGGCCCTGGCCATCTGCGACCCTCCGGAGGAGGTCCTGCCCCCGGAGGTCCTGCAAGCATATCACATTCTTCCCGCCGAACGGGCCTATACCGCCATCCACACCCCGAAAACCATGGAGGAAGCGGCCATGGCCAAGCAGCGGATGATCTTCGAGGAATTTTTCGTGTTCTCCGCCGGGCTGGCCCAGCTGCGCCGGACCCGGCAGACCCGCCGGACGGCGCCCTATACCGATACGGACCTGACGGCCTTTCTCGCCGCCCTGCCCTTTTCCCTGACCGGTGCCCAGAAGCGGGCCATTGAGGACATCCGCCGGGATATGACCCTGGGCATTCCCATGAACCGGCTGGTCCAGGGAGACGTGGGCAGCGGCAAGACCATGGTGGCCGCTGCTGCGGCGTTTCTGGCCATCCGGAACGGCCGCCAGTGTGCCCTGATGGCCCCTACGGAAATTCTGGCGGAGCAGCACTTTGCCTCTCTGGGGAAGCTGTTTGCGCCGCTGAGCATCCGGGTAGAGCTGCTGACCGGTTCCCTGACCCCCAAGGAAAAAGCCCTCCGCCGGGAGCGCATTGCCCAAGGGGAAGCGGGCCTGGTCATTGGCACCCATGCCCTGCTAACGGATTCCACCCGGTTTGCCAATTTGGGGCTGGTCATTACCGACGAGCAGCACCGCTTCGGCGTGGGCCAGCGGTCGGCCCTGGGCAGCAAGGGCGAGAATGTTCACCTGCTGGTCATGTCCGCCACCCCCATCCCAAGGACCCTGGCGCTGCTGATGTACGGCGATCTGGACGTGTCTTTGGTGGACGAGCTGCCCCCGGGCCGGGAAAGCGTGGATACCTTCCTGGTCAGCGAGGCCCTGCGGCCCCGGATCAACGCCTTCATCCGCAAGCAGGTCACGGAGGGCCATCAGTGCTATGTGGTCTGTCCTGCCGTGGAGGAAAATGAGGAGTTGGGCGTGAAAGCCGCCGAGGTATGGGCGGAAACCTTGCAGAATACCGTGTTCCCGGACCTGTGCATTGCCCTGCTCCACGGACAGATGAAAGGGAAAGAGAAAGAGGCCGTCATGGCGGAATTTGCTGCCGGGAAGGCGGACGTGCTGGTGGCCACCACGGTCATCGAAGTAGGCGTGGACGTGCCGAATGCTACGCTGATGGTCATTGAGGATGCGGACCGGTTCGGCCTTTCCCAGCTTCATCAGCTGCGGGGCCGGGTTGGCCGGGGCAAGGCGAAAAGCTACTGCATCCTGACCACCCGGAACCGAAATCCGGAGACCCTGGCCCGGCTGAAAGCCCTGTGCGCCACCAACGACGGCTTCCAGATCGCCCAGGAGGACCTGAAAATGCGGGGACCGGGGGATTTCTTCGGCTCCCGGCAGTCTGGGCTTCCGGTGTTCCGCTGTGCCGACCCCATGTGCGATCTGGAGACCTTGCAGCAGGCCCAGCAGGCCGCCCAGCCCTACCGGAACCAGGCTCCCTCCCCTGCCCTGCAAATGCGGATAGAAGCCCTGTTCGCCCGGTCCGATACGGCACCCAACTGATGGGATCGCACAAATGACGGAGCAGGGAAAAAGGCTCACCCACGCAAGGGAGATAAGCGCCTCACCGATCGGTTTTGCTGCCTCTATATTGCCTCGCCAAGGGCGGTTCCACGGCAAAAATTGCCTGCAACCCCCGTCAAAATGTCCGTTTCCGGGTCCGGGAACGGACATTTTTTCATGTCGGGCGGAAATTTTTCAAAAATCTCTTGTAAGTTCCGGAAAAATGCTGTAAAATAGCAGAACCTATGGATTACAACCATTGATACAAAGAAGGCCGTCTTGACACGGCTGTTTGGAGGAATCAAATATGGAAAAACCAATCGTATTGGTCATTATGGATGGCGTAGGCAAAGGTGACGGCGGCCCCGGCGATGCCGTGAAGCTGGCTGCCACCCCCACGCTGGATCATCTTTGGGCCACCTGCCCCCACACCTATCTGAAAGCCCACGGCACCGCCGTCGGTCTGCCCTCCGATGAGGACATGGGCAACAGCGAAGTGGGCCACAACGCCCTGGGCTGCGGCCAAATTTATTCTCAGGGTGCCAAGCTGGTCAGCGAGTCCATCGCCAGCGGTGCGCTCTACACGTCCGATACCTGGAAGGACCTGATTGCCAATGCCAAGAACGGCCACGCCCTGCATTTCCTGGGTCTGCTGTCCGACGGCAACGTCCATTCCAACATTTCCCATCTCATCGCCATGCTGAAAGAGGCCCACGCCGAGGGCGTGAAGAAGGTCTACTGCCACATCCTGCTGGACGGCCGTGACGTGCCCGCCACCTCCGCTCTGGACTATGTGGACCAGCTGGAAGAAGTCCTGAAAGGCCTGAACACCGAGGGCTGCGACTACGCCATAGCCTCCGGCGGCGGCCGTATGGTCATTACCATGGACCGCTATGAGGCCAACTGGCCCATGGTGGAAGCCGGCTGGCGGACCCATGTGGAGGGCAAGGGCCGTCTGTTCCCCTCCGCCCGGGAGGCCATTGAGACCTACCGGAACGAGACCGGCTGCATCGACCAGGACCTGCCCGCCTTTGTGGTGGAGCGCAGCGGTGCGCCCGTGGCCAAGATCGCCAACGGCGACAGCGTGATCCTTTTCAACTTCCGCGGCGACCGGGCCCAGGAGATTTCCCTGGCCTTTGACCGGAAGGATTTCGACAAGTTCGACCGGGGCGACTACACCGGCGTGAAGTTTGCCGGTATGCTCCAGTATGACGGAGACCTGAAGATCCCCCAGCACTATCTGGTGCAGCCCCCGGTCATCACCAACACCCTGACCGAGGTCCTGTGCAAGGCCGGCGTCACCGAGTATGCCGTGTCCGAGACCCAGAAGTACGGCCATGTGACCTATTTCTGGAACGGCAACCGTTCCGGCAAGGTGGACGACAAGCTGGAAGTCTACGAGGAAATTCCCTCCGACGTGATCCCCTTCGATCAGGCCCCCGCCATGAAGTCCAAGGAGATCACCGAGCATCTGGTGGCCGCCATGGCCTCCGGCAAGTTCGAGTTCCTCCGCTGCAACTTCCCCAACGGCGACATGGTTGGCCACACCGGCGTGCTCAGTGCCGTCATCTCCGCCATGGAGAGCGTGGACAAGAGCCTGGCCGCCATCATCGAAGCCGCCGACAAGTACGGCTACCGGGTACTGGTCACTGCCGACCACGGCAACGCCGACCAGATGCTGGAGACCAAGAAGGGCAAGACCAGTGTCCGCACCGCCCACTCCCTGAACCCGGTGCCCTTCATCATCTATGATACCGACAAGACCTGGAACATCCTTCCGGGCAACTACGGTCTGGCCAACGTGGCTCCCACCGTCGTGAAGATGCTGGGCCTCACCGCTCCCGACTGCTGGGAAGCAAGTATGGTCTGACCCCATTCCCCTCCCGCTCATTTTGCGGGAGGGACCCATTTCAAAATTTCAAATCAGGAGGTAACGATCCATGATCCGCCAGAATAACGAGCAAGGTTCCGTCCGTGTCTCTGCCAGTGTCTACACCGACATTGCCGGTACTGCCGCCTCCAACTGCTTCGGCGTGAAGGGCATGGCTGCCCGCTCCGTCACCGACGGGGTGTATCACCTGCTCCGCAAGGAATCCCTGGGCAAGGGCGTGAAGGTGAACTTCCACGAGGACGATACCATTTCCATCGACCTGCACATCATAGTGGACAACGGGGTGAACCTTACCGCCGTGGGCGCTTCCATCATTTCGGAGGTCCGCTATGTGGTCACCAAATGTACCGGCACCGAAGTACGGGCCGTGAATGTCTATATTGATTCCATGATGATTGGATAATTTTCGGAGGTGTAAACCATTGAGGCAGACCATAAACGGAGCCGATTTCCGCAGAATGCTGCTGAGCGCTGCCGCAGCCATTGAGATCAACAAGCAAAAGCTCAATGAGCTGAATGTGTTCCCGGTGCCGGACGGAGATACCGGCACCAATATGTCTATGACCATTAACGCCGCCGCTTCCGACCTGCGGAAGCTGGAGGACCCTACGCTGGAGAAGGCCGCTTCCGCTGCCGCCTCCGCCATGCTGCGGGGGGCCCGGGGCAACTCCGGCGTGATTCTTTCCCTGCTGATGCGGGGCATTTCCAAGAAGCTCAAGGGTGCCAATGAGTGCGACGGCGTGCTGTGGGCCAATGCTTTGCAGGAAGGCGTGGACGCCGCCTACAAGGCCGTGATGAAGCCCGCCGAGGGCACCATCCTGACCGTGGCCCGGCTGGCCGCCGCCAAGGCCCTGTCCGCCGCCAACGAGAACAACTACCTGGAATTCGTCCAGGAGCAGGCGCTGGAAGCGGCGAAAGTCGCTCTGGCCGATACCGTGAACCAGAACCCGGTGCTGAAAAAGGCCGGCGTGGTGGACGCAGGCGGCAAGGGCTGGTGCTTCGTGCTGGAAGCCATGCTGCTGGCCCTCCGGGGCGAGGATGTGGTGGTCCCCGAAAACGGTGAGAGCGCCGAGGTGAAGGAGAGCGCCGATTTCTCCGACTTTGCCGACGAGGACATCACCTTTACCTACTGCACGGAGTTCATCGTCTCCCGGGAGAACGACAAGGACCCGGAGGAGCTGCGTGCGTTCCTGTCCGAGCTGGGCGACAGTCTGGTGCTGGTGGACGATGATGAGATCATCAAGGTCCATGTGCATACCAATAACCCCGGCACGGCGTTGCAGGAGGCCCTGAAATACGGCTCCTTTGTCACCGTAAAAATCGAGAATATGCGCCTGCAGCACACCGAGAAGGTGCTGAGCGAGCAGGAACTGTCCCCGAAGATCGCCGAGCCGGAAAAGGCTCTTGGCGTGGTCAGCGTCTGCGCCGGCAAGGGCCTGGGCGAGGTGTTCGGCAATCTGGGCGTGGACGGTATCATTTCCGGCGGCCAGACCATGAACCCCAGCACCCAGGACATTCTGGAGGCCGTGAACAAGGTCCCCGCCGAGACCGTGTTCATTCTGCCCAACAACAAGAATATCATTATGGCGACCCAACAGGTGGAGGGCCTGACCCCCAAGAAGGTCGTGGTCATCCCCAGCAAGACCGTTCCCCAGGGCGTCACCGCCATGCTGAGCTTCAATCCGGAGGGCAGCGTGGAGGAGAATACCGAGGCCATGAACGAGGCTCTGGGTACCGTGGACACCATGCAGATCACCTACGCCGCCCGGAATTCCGACTTTGACGGCTACGACATCCACGAGGGCGACTATCTGGCCATGTACGGCAGCGCCCTGTTCGGCACCAGCCGGGACATCAAGGTGCTGCTCCGGTCCCTGGCCGAGAAGGTCCACGCCGACGGCCGGGAGTTCGTCACCATCTACTACGGTGCGGACATCACCCCCAAGCAGGCCCAGAAGGCTGCGGATATTTTCACCCAGCTTTGCCCCGGAGCGGACGTGAATCTGCTCAGCGGCGGCCAGCCGGTGTATTACTACCTGATCTCCGCAGAATAAAGCGTTCCCTGCCCGGCGGGAGGCCCCTCTCGCCGGGCGAAGTTTTCGAGAAAGGCCTTGTGGATACAGTACCGTCTCTGAATGTAGGGGCGGCAGCATACCCCGCCCGCTCGAATTCCATACGCAGGAATGGCGTGGCGTAAGGCTTCCCCTGGAGGGTGGTGCTCCGCGCAGCGAATCAAAAATCTATATGACTGCCGGTGGCAGTCATACCTTTACTGCGCTGGCGCAACTTTAGTTGCGACTGATGAGGTCGAAGCTACCAATCAACGCCATGAGTCGGTACGACGCTGTTTCCTTCGACCTCATCCGTCACGCCATAAGGCGTGACACCTTCCCCTCCAGGGGAAGGCTTTTCTCAAAAAATTGGAAAGGAGCCGATCGATGAGACCCGGAAAGAAAAAGCAATTTCTCCAACGAAGTGTGTCCGCCGTGCATACCATCGGCTCACTGCATTTGCCCCTCCATGCGGCCCACGCAGGCTATTTCATCGTGCTGGCCGTGTTCCCTACGCTGGTGCTGCTTTTAAGCCTGCTGCGTTACACCCCGCTCCACGTGGAGACCCTCACAGAGCTGCTGGACGGTGTGCTTCCGGCGGCCCTGCTGCCTGCGGCGGAGCGGCTCATTATCAGCACCTACGCCAATACCTCCAAGGCCATGGTAGGCCTCTCCGCCGTAACAGCCCTGTGGTCCGCCAGCCGGGGCGTGTACGGCCTGCTCACCGGGCTGAACGCCATTTACGGGGTCTCCGAGAACCGGGGGTATGTGCACACCCGGCTCATCAGTATGCTCTACACCTTTCTCTTTCTGGTGGTTCTGCTGCTGACCCTGGCCCTGCATGTATTCGGCGCCACCATTGCCGAAGCCCTGAACGCCAGCCGGAATCCCTTTCTGAATTTCCTGGCGGACATTCTGGAAATGCGGTTTTTCCTGCTGCTTCTGGTCCAGACCGTGATCTTCACCGCCATGTATATGGTCCTGCCCAACGAGCATAACCGGCTGGAATACTCCCTGCCCGGAGCGCTTCTGGCCTCCATTGGCTGGCAGGTCTTTTCCCAGGCCTTTTCCGTGTATGTGGAGCATTTCCCCAGCTACGCCAACATCTACGGCAGTGTGTACGCCGTGGCGCTGTCCATGCTGTGGCTGTATTTCTGCCTGTATATTCTGTTTTTCGGCGGGGTCCTGAACCGGCTGCTGCTGGATTGGAACAAAGAACCGGAAAGCTGATTTTTCTTTTCATTTCGTTTATGATTTTGACACAATTCCCGGGTAACGTGGATAAAAAAGGAGGGGGCTGCCATGTTCGGCTTTGTTGCCGCCAGTGTGGAAGAATTGACACCGGAGGAAAAGCAACGCTACAACAGCGTTTATTGCGGGATTTGCCGCCGCATCCGCAGCCAGTCCTCCAATCTGTCCCGGCTGACACTCAGCTATGACACCACGTTCCTGGCTCTGCTTTTGATGAGTCTCTATGAGCCGGAGGAGACCGGCGGCGATCACGCCTGTGTGCTGCATCCCATCCGGAAAAAGCACTGGGTGGACAACGACTGCATCCGCTATGCCGCCGACATGAACGTCATTCTGGCCTATTACAATGCCCTGGACGACTGGGAGGACGACCGGCGGACCGGCGCAAAAGTGCTTGCGGACATTCTCGGCAAAGAGAAGGACCGCATTGAGGCTGCCTACCCCCGGCAATGCGGGGCCATCCGGTCCTGCTTGAGCCAGCTTTCCACGTTGGAAAAGGAGAACTGTGCCAATCCGGACCTGCCCGCCGGGTGCTTCGGGCGGCTCATGGGAGAACTGCTGGTCTGGAAAGAGGACCTGTGGGCGGAAACTCTGCGGCAAATGGGCAACGGCCTGGGCCGGTTCATTTATTTGGCCGACGCCGCCGTGGACTATGCCGCCGACGAGAAGAAAAAGAAATACAATCCCTTCCTGGCCATGGGTACCGGCAATGACCCCAAGCGCTGGGAGGAATATCTGGTGCTGGCCATGGGCCGCTGCACCGGCTGCTTTGAAAAGCTGCCTTTGGTCCAGGATAAGGCCATTCTGGACAACATTCTGTACAGCGGCGTCTGGATAGAGCTGCACCGCCAGCAGCGCAAGGACCAACGGAAGGAGGAGCAATGATGGACGATCCCTATAAAGTGCTGGGCTTAAGCCCAGATGCCTCCGACGAGGAGGTCAAGAAAGCCTACCGCCGTCTGGCCAAGCAATATCACCCGGACCTGAATCCCGGCGACCCAGTGGCCGCCAAGAAAATGCAGGAGATCAACGCCGCCTACGAGCAGATCAAGAACCCGGAAAAGGCCCGTCCCTCCGGCAATTCCGGCTCCTACGGGGGCTACAACCCCTACGGCAGCGGCTACGGCGGGTCCTACGGCGGCGAAAGCCGGTCCTCGGAGACCTCCTATCAGCAGGCGGCCTATAATTACATTCGCTTCGGCCGGTATCAGGAGGCCCTGAATGCCCTGAGCAACGACACCAACCGGAACGCCCAGTGGTATTATCTTTCCGCCCTGGCCAACGACGGTCTTGGCAACTCCGTAACGGCGCTGGAGCATATCCGCCGGGCGGTGAGCATGGAGCCGAACAATCCCCTGTATCTGCAGACCCTGAACGAGATCGAAAACGGCGGCGCCGCTTATCGCCGGACTGCTGGGAACTACCGGGGCTTCGGTGCGGCGGGGGGTCTGTGTCCCAGCCTGTGCCTGTGCTACGCCTCTCAGCTTTGCTGCGGCGGGCGGGTGTTCTGCTGCTGAAAAATCTTGACGAATTCTCCGATTTATGCTAGAATAGCGCCTGTTTGGCCCAAAAGCCATGCAGACGCTATTTTTTAGGAGGAAAAACCCCATGAAGAACAAGAAGTTGGTCATTGCTCTGGTGGCCTTGGTGGCCGTCGTCGCCATTGTGCTGGGCGTGTACTTTGCCACCCGTCCTGCTACCAGCGAAGGCGGCAAGGCCGTCACCGTGACCGTGGTCCATAAGGACGGCAGCGAGAAGGTCTTTACCTACCACACCGATGAGGAATATCTGGGCACGGTACTGGTGGCTGAAGGCCTGGTGGAAGGTGAGCAGAGCGATTACGGCCTGTACATCAAGGCCGTGGACGGCGAGACCGCCGACTACAACACCGACGGCAGCTACTGGGCCTTCTATCAGGGCGATGCCTACGCCGAGCTGGGCGTGGACCAGACCCCCATCCATGACGGCGACAGCTTCAAGCTGGTCTATACCGCTGCCAACGGCTAAGATTTTCCCCCGATTCTTCCGAATCGGGGGGATTTTTTGAGTTTATTAGATGACATAACATTAAGGAATTATTGCCGATACCCGAGCGGCAACAATCGACGCATAACCCGCCGGGACAGAGAAATCGCCTTCCCCTGGGGGAAGGTGGCTCGGCGTCAGCCGAGACGGATGAGGGGCGGTAGGGGCTAAGCCGAAGCACCGTCTCTTGGCCTCTCCGAGAGGGGCCAAGGCGTTTTCCCATCCGGTCCTGCTTTTTCCCGCCTCAACTGATCCGAATATTTCCTTCTTTTCCCGGTTACAATGCTTCCAAGGGGCCGACCAGGGTCCCCGGGGCGCCGGTGAAGGCCGACAGGACCTCGATGGTCAGCCCATGCTCCCGGGCCAGCAGCACACTGCGGTCATGGAGCACCTGTGCGCCCCCTTCGATGAGGGCCAGCATGGCCTCGTAGCTGAGCCGTCCGAACCGCCGGGCCTCCGGGTATCTTCTTGGGTCCCGGTCATAGACCCCGTCCACGTCCGTGAAGATCTGGCACACATCCGCCTGCAAAAAGACCGCCAGAGCCACCGCCGTGGTGTCGGACCCGCCCCGGCCCAGCGTCGTCACGTCCCCGGCATCGTCATAGCCCTGAAAGCCCGCCGTAACGACGATTTTCCCCGCTTCCAGTTCCCGGCGGATGCGCTCCCCGGTCAGGTCCAGTATTTTCGCATTGCCATGAACCCCGTCCGTATGGATGCCCGCCTGATAGCCCGTCAGGCTCACCGCCGGTGCGCCCAAGGCCCCGATGGCCATGGCCGTCAGTGCTGCGGACATCTGCTCCCCGGCCGCCAGAAGGGCATCCATTTCCCGCAGGGACCCCCGTGGGTTCACCTCCGATGCCTGCCGGACCAAAAAGTCCGTGGTGTCCCCTTGAGCGGAGACCACCAGGATGACCTCCGCCCCCTGGGCATGGAGCAGCGCCGCCCGCCGGGCCGCATTGCGGAGCCTCCCGGCATCGGCCAGGGAGGTCCCGCCGTATTTCTGCACGATCCGCAAAATTTCTCACCTCCGGGTCATTCTATGACGAAAGAGGGAAAAAAATTCCGGGCCGAAAACCGGCCCGGAAGGAAACGATGCTCTTTTAGGAACCTGCCAGAATGTCCGCCTTGATAACGCCACGGGTCTCCCGCAGTTCCCGGAGGAACTCCTCCAGTGCCACGTTCAACTCGATGGTCTCCGCCGAAATGGTCACTACGGCGCAGCCGTTGGTCGGCACGATGGAGTTGATGGTCAGGATGTTGGCCTGCCGCTGTGCGAACAGGTTCAGGATCAGGGAAAGCTGGCCCGGGTTATCGTGCAGCAGCAGCTGCAGGGTAATGACCCGGCCGTTCATCATGTTCTCAAAGGGCAGCACCATATCCCGGTACTTGTAAAACGCGCTGCGGCTGATGCCCACGATATGGGTCGCCTCGTTGACGGTCTTGGCCTCGCCGGTCTGGATCAGCTCCCGTGCCTGGGCCACCTTCAAAAAGATCTCCGGCAATGCGGATGCTTCCACAATGTAGAACTTCGAATTCTTAGACATACGTCGCCTCCTGAATTTATTTTTTGTTCATATTGTCCCACAGAGTTGTTCTTCTGGTGACTATTGTACCACACTTTTCCCGAAATGCAAGCCCTTTTGTAATATGTTTTTGGAGGTGAAGGATTTGGCCCGGTTTCCATGGCGGCGGACATTGGCCCTTTTTTGTGTTTTCGGGGCGGCCTGGCTGGGGATACGCTGGCTTTTCCCGCTGTTTTTCCCCTTTTTTCTTGGAGGAACGCTGGCGCTGCTGGCAGAGCCTGCGGTAAAGTTTTTCTCCCGGAAAATGCCCAGGGCCGGGGCCAGCGTGCTGGCGGTGGGCATTCTGCTGCTCCTTTTAGCGGGGCTGCTGGTGCTTCTGTGCTCGGCCATATTGCGCAATCTGGGGCTTCTTGCCAAGGCCCTGCCGGACATGGAGCGCACCACCTCCAATGCTCTCTCCCTCCTCCGGTCCCGGCTGACCCTGCTGGCCGAAAAGCTGCCGGAGAATTTGCAGCCCATGGCCCAACACAGCCTGTCCGCACTCTTTGAAAGCGGAATGAATTTCACGGACGATGCGGTCCGGGCCCTGCCCGCCGCCATGACGGGCTTCCTGGGAGCCGTCTCCGGCAGCGCCCTGACCGTTGGCACCGGGGTCCTGTCCGCCTTTATGATCTCCCTGCGTCTGCCGAAGATACAAAAATGGCTGGCCCAGCGGTTTCCCCCGGAGCGCCGGGAGGCTTTCCTGCTGCGGCTGACCCAGATCCGCAGCGCCGTTGGGGGCTGGCTCCGGGCGCAATCGGTGCTGCTGCTTCTGACATTTCTCATCGTCAGCGCCGGACTGCTGATTTTACGGATTCCTTATGCCCCTCTGTGGGCCGGGGGCGTGGCGCTGGTGGATGCACTGCCGGTGCTGGGGTCCGGCACGGTACTGCTGCCCTGGGCCTTGATTTCTTTATTGCAGGGGCAGCTTCCCCGTGCGTTGGGCCTGCTGGCCACCTATGCCTGCGCCGCCCTGACCCGCTCCACCCTGGAACCCCGGCTGGTGGGCCGCCACCTGGGGCTGGACCCCCTGGTGACGCTGGCCTGCCTGTACCTGGGCTACCGGCTCTGGGGCTTCGGCGGTATGATCCTCTCCCCCATGCTGGGGAGCATCGCCATGGAACTGGCCCGAAACTGAAAATTTACGATTTTCCTATTGTGCATCCCCCGGCTTTTTGCTATAATTAGGAGAAAAGCTGTTTATTGGATGTGCATGAACTTGAAATACGGAATTTGGAATGTATCGACGCCGAAAATAGACAATGTAAACGCCCTGTCCGCCGGAGGCTATGCCCCATTGGCGGCCATGGTCCTCTCCGCACGAGGCATCGGCTCCCCGGCCCAGGCGGCGGGGTATCTGGGGTCCAATGCGCCCCTGGAGGACCCTTTTTCCATGACGGACATGGACAAAGCCGTGAACCGGGTGGGTCTGGCCCTGGCCACAGGCGAGACCATCGCCGTGTTCGGCGACTATGACGTGGATGGCATCACCGCCACCTGCCTGCTGACGGATTTCCTCCGGCGCATGGGGGGCAAGGTCATCAGTTATATCCCTGGCCGGCTGGAGGAAGGCTACGGGCTGAACCCCATTGCCATTTCTTATCTTCACGACCAGGGAGTGTCCCTGATCGTCACTGTGGACTGCGGCATCACCGCCGTGGCCGAGGCGAAGCTGTGCCGGGATCTGGGCATGGACCTGGTCATCACCGATCACCACGTCTGCAAGGCGGAATTGCCCCAGGCCGTGGCCGTGGTGGACCCCCACCGGCCCGGAGACGGCTACCCCCACCAGAATCTTTCCGGCGTGGGCGTAGCCTTCAAGCTGGCCTCCGCCATCTGGGGCAGTCAGGAAAAGGCATTGGAAGCCTATGCGGACTTCGTGTGCCTGGGCACCGTGGCGGACGTGATGCTTTTGCAGGGGGAAAACCGGACCTTCGTGAGCCATGGGCTGGATGCGCTGGCCCACACGAGCCGTCCCGGTCTGGCGGCGCTAATGAAGGAAGCGGGCTGCGACCCTGCCGCCCTGTCCGCCACCTCCATCGGCTTCGTACTGGCTCCCCGGATCAACGCCGCAGGCCGCATGGGCAAAATTCAGGTGGCCGTGGACCTGTTCCTGAGTACGGACCCGGTCCAGGCGGAAAAACTGGCCAAAGAGTTATGTCAAATGAACACCCAGCGGCAGGCCATCGAGCAGGAAATTTACCGGCAGGCCATTTCCATGCTGCCCACGGACCAGACGCCGAAAGCCATCGTGCTGGCGGAGGAAAGCTGGCACCAGGGGGTCGTGGGCATCGTGGCCAGCCGCATTGCGGAGGAATTCTGCTGTCCCACGGTCCTCATCTGTCTGGACGGGGCGCACGGCAAGGCCAGCTCCCGCAGCTACGGGGGCTTCAACCTGTTCGCCTCCCTGACGGAGTTGGCTCCGCTGCTGGAAAGCTACGGCGGCCACGAATTGGCGGCAGGCTTCACCATTCCAAGGGAAAATATCCCGAAATTCCGGCAGGAGCTCTGCCGTCTGGCGGAGCATTATTACCGGGACGGCACCCCGCAGACCACCTTGCAGGTAGACTGCGCCGTGGAGCCGGAATTGCTGACCATCCCGAATATCGATGCCCTGCAGGTCCTGGAACCCTGCGGCAACGGCTGCCCCAAGCCGGTGCTGATGCTCACGGGCCTGACGCTGGAACACATCCAGAGCGTGGGCAACGGACGGCATCTGAGGCTGCGGCTGAGCCGGGGCCGGTTCGTCCTGAACGCCATTTATTTCTCCGTCCAGCAGGAGGGCGACAGCTTCCGGGAGGGCGATCTGGTGGACGTGGCCTTCACCCCCCAGGTCAACGAATTCCGGGGAAGCCGCAGCGTGCAGCTGAACGTGGTGGACGTCCGCCCGGCCTGTCCGGTGGAATGCTGCCAAGAACTGTGCGACTACCGGGCCATGCGCTCCGGCCGTCTCACGGCGGAGGGAGCCGAGCGGCTGCTGCCGGACCGGAAAATCCAGGGAGCCGTGTGGCGCTACATCGCCGCCGAGCCGTCGTTAAAAGATACCCCCTGCTGCCTGTGCCGGAAGATCGTCCGGAAATACGGCGTCCCGGTGAGTCTGGGGCAAATGCTGACGTGTCTCGATATGTTCGCAGACGTGGGCCTTCTGGCCCTGGAGCGGCAGAACAAATACATCCTGGTCCGGCCTCTGCCGGTGACGCAGAAAGCGGACCTTACCAAAAGTGAAACCATGCAGCTTCTGCTGCGTGTGAAAGAGAAGTGAAATTTCCCCTATGGAGACCTTTGCAGAACATTATCAATCCATGATGGACACCATTCAGCGCTGTATGCCCGGTGCCGATTTGGAAATTATCGACCGGGCGGTGGAATTTGCCCGGGAAAAACATAAAAATCAGGTCCGCCGGGACGGCTCCCCGTACATCATCCATCCTCTGGCCGTGGCGGAGATCGTGGCGGAAATGGGACTGGACACCGATGCCATTCTGGGGGCCCTGCTTCACGACTGCATCGAAGATACCGACACCTCCCACGACGACATTGCCCGGCTTTTCGGCACCACCACCGCCGAGCTGGTGGAGGGCGTTACCAAGCTGACCCGTGCCAACTTTTCCAGCACCGAGCAGGAGCAGATGGAGAACCTGCGGAAGATGTTCATGGCCATGAGCAAAGACATCCGGGTGGTGCTTATCAAAATTGCCGACCGGCTCCACAATATGCGGACCATGCAGTATCAGTCCCCGGCCAAACAAATCCTCAAGTGCCGGGAGACCATGGATATTTACGCCCCCCTGGCTCACCGTTTGGGTATGCAGAAGATCAAGTGGGAATTGGAGGATATTTCCCTCAAGTACCTGGAGCCCCAGGCTTATGAGGAAATCATGAGCTACCTGAACTCCCGCCGGGAGCAGGACGAGGCCTTCATGCGCTCCATTCAGGAGAAAATCTCCGGGCGGCTCAACGCCGTGGGCATCAAGAACACCACCTACGGCCGCATCAAGCACGTCTATTCCATTTACCGGAAAATGCAGGCCCAGGGCAAGTCTCTGGATGAACTTTACGACCTGTACGCCTTCCGGGTCATTGTGGATTCCATGCCGGACTGCTACAACGTGCTGGGCCACATCCACGACCTGTTCAGCCTGGTGCCGGGCCGGTTCAAGGATTACATCTCCACCCCCAAGCCCAATATGTACCAGAGCCTGCACACCACCGTCATCGGCTCCCAGGGCATCCCCTTTGAAGTACAGATCCGGACCTGGGAAATGCACGAGACCGCCGAATACGGCATTGCCGCCCACTGGAAGTACAAGCAGCACTCCGGGGCGGGCAGCGAGAAGGATTTTGAATGGGTCCGCCGTCTGCTGGAAAGCCAGCAGGACACCGATGCGGAGGACTACGTCCACTCTCTGAAAATCGATATGTTCGACGACGAGGTGTTCGTCTTTACCCCCAAGGGCCGCATCGTCTCCCTTCCCGCCGGGTCCACCCCCATTGATTTTGCCTACGCCATCCATTCCGGGGTGGGCAACGCCATGGTGGGGGCCAAGGTCAACAACCGAATCGCCAACATCGACACCCCCCTGCAGAACGGCGACATTGTGGAGGTGCTGACCTCCAAGTCCGCCAAGGGTCCCAGCCGGGACTGGCTGCTGCTGTGCAAGAGCAATCAGGCCCGGACGAAAATCAAGCAGTGGTTCAAGAAGGAGAAGCGGGAGGAAAATATCCTCCACGGCAAAGCCAGCTTTGAATCCGAAATGAAGCGGCTGCAGCTGCCCCTCTCCGCCCTCAGTGATGCGGACCTGTCGGCGCAGCTTCTGAAGAAGCTGTCCTTTGACAGCTGGGACGATATGTATGCCGCCATCGGCTACGGCGGTCTCACCGCCACCAAGGCCGTGGGCCGCATCCGGGACGACGTGACCAAGGCCCTGAAGGCCCAGGCTGCGGACAAGTCCCCCCAGAGTCCCCTGAAGCTGACCCCGGATTCCGCCGCCGTGAAGCAGAACCGCCACGCCGTCAACGGGGTCATCGTGGAGGACATCGACTCCTGCATGATCAAGTTCTCCAAATGCTGCACCCCCGTGCCGGGGGACGCCATCGTGGGCTTCATCACCAAGGGCTTCGGCGTATCCATCCACCGGGCCGACTGCCCCAACGCCGCCCACCGGGATGACCCCCGGGAATCCGCCCGCTGGGTCCGGGTCCGCTGGGCCAACGCTGAGGAGCAGCCCTTCGAGACCACCCTGGAGCTGGACTGCATCACCCGGGACGGCCTGCTGCTGGACTTTGCCACCGCCATGACTACCGCCCGTGTCCGGGTGAAGGAGCTGAACGGCAAGGACCTGCCCGGCGGCCGGAGCGTCTTTACCATCCGCTTCGAGGTCAAGAACGTGTCGGAGCTGAACGCCATCCGCAACCGCCTGCTGAGCATCCCCGATGTGGTGGGTGCCCGGCGGGGTTCCAATTAAAATTTCCAAGAAGATTTTACAAAAATCGTATCAGGAGGACAAGAATATGCTGAAACTTTATACCCGGAAGCTGAAAAAGGCCTGGGAGGATACCGCCACTCCCATTACCGTGAACAAGCGGGAAATGATCCTGGAGTTCGCCCTGTGCGCCCTGACCGGCGTGGTCGTGGGCATGCTGGTCAGTCCCCGGAAAAACCAGACCTTCGGCTCTTATAACACCGGTGCCGTGAACAACAACACCCAGCCTCTGGCCGCCGCCGACAGCGACGAGGAAGCCTGATGCGGGCGGTCCTGACCCGTGTCCGCTCCGCCAGCGTGACCATCGCCGGGGAAATCGTCGGCTCCATTGGCCGGGGCTATCTCATCCTGCTGGGGGTGGGTCCCGGAGATACCCCTGAAATTTGCCGGTATCTGGCGGAAAAGGCCCTTTCCCTCCGGCTTTTTGAGGACGAAAACGGAAAAATGAACCTGGGGCTGGACCAGGTGGAGGGCAGTGTGCTGGTGGTGAGCCAGTTCACCCTCTACGGCAACTGCCGCAAGGGCCGCCGCCCCAGCTTCACCGGTGCCGCCGACCCGGAATTGGGCAACCGGCTCTATGAACAGTTCCTTTCCGACTGCGCTGATCTGGGCTATCCGCCCCGGCACGGCCGCTTCGGAGCGGATATGCTGGTGGCCTCGGAAAACGACGGCCCCGTGACCATTCTTTTGGATACGGAGGAACTTCTGGGCAGTCCCAGGAGAGAACACCATGATTGAAATAGAAAAACTGCGGGTGGGGGATTACTCCGTCAACTGCTACATTGTCCATGAAAGCGCTCGGAAAGACTGCGTGTTGGTGGACCCGGGCTACGAGCCGGAGCGCATTTTGCAGCATCTGGCCGAGGAAAACTTAACGCCCGTGGCCATTTTGCTGACCCACGCCCATTTTGACCACATCGGCGGGGTCTGCCCCATCGTATCGGCCACCGGTGTGCCGGTCTATCTGGGACCCAACGCCACAGACCTGCCGGATTGGCTCATGCGGGGCTATGCACTGCCCGGTGAGGACGAAGAAAACCGGGCAAATCGGAAGCTTTTGCCGGAGAAACTGCACATTCTCAGAGAAGGGGACAAAATCTCTCTCGCCGGAATCGAATTTTCCGTATTGGAAACGCCCGGCCACGCCGTTGGGAGCCTGTGCTGCCTGTGTGGGGACAATATGCTCTCCGGGGATACGCTGTTCTGCGGGACATACGGCCGCACGGACCTGCCCGGCGGCAGCCCCATAGATATGGCCCGGTCTTTGGCAAAATTAAAGGCCCTGCCAGGGGATTACAATGTCTATCCCGGCCACGGGGAGATCACCACCCTGGCCCGGGAGCGGGACACCAACCCCGGCATGGCATAAAAGGAGCGAACCATGGAACTGATCCTGTGCGGCCATGAGGACCGCTATGCCGTGGAGCAGCTGTGCCTGTCCCTGTTCCCCCAGGGGACGGAGGGCAAGGCCGTCAGCGCCCTCCACCGGGGCAAGACCTGGCTCACCGCCGTGACCACCATCACCATCGGCGAAAATTGCGAGAAAAATATCCGCCGCCTGCGGGCAAGCACCGAAACAGTCCCCCTGCGGCGGCAGCTTTTGCAGCAGAGCTTCTATCTGGCGGCCCTGCCCCATTTGCAGAAAGTCCCCGCCTGGGGGGCATTGGCGGGCGTGAGGCCCACCAAGCTGACCACCCGAATGCTCTTGCAGGGGCTTTCCCCGGAGGAAGCCGCCAAAAAGATGGAAAAGGACTACTTTGTCACCCCGGAGCGGGCAAAACTGGCGGTAGACTGTTCTCTTTCCACCAAGGCTTTTACGGAAAAACTGACCCCCAACGATATTTCCCTCTATGTGGGCATTCCCTTCTGCCCCACCCGCTGCGCCTATTGCAGCTTCGTGAGCCGCACCACCGGCCGCAGCGGCGACCTGCTTGGTCCCTACCTGGACGCTCTGGAGCAGGAGATCGCCCTGACGGGAAAATTGCTGGCAAATTCTCCCTTCCGCCTTCGTACCCTGTACATAGGCGGCGGCACCCCCACCACCCTTTCAGCTGGGCAGCTGACTCGGCTCATTACGGCATTAAAGGCCCACCTGGACCTGTCGGAATGTCTGGAATTTACCGTGGAGGGCGGACGGCCCGATACCCTGGATTTGGAGAAGCTGCAAACGCTGCGTGCCCTGGGCGTGGACCGCATGAGCATCAACCCCCAGTCCCTGCAGGACCCGGTGCTGAAGGCCTGCGGCCGGCCCCATACGGCGGCGGATATTTTCCGGGCCTATGACCAGGCCGTTCAGGCGGGCTTTGCGGACATCAACATGGACCTGATCGCAGGGCTTCCCCAGGATGATTTTGAGGGCTTCCGCCGTTCTCTGGACGGGGTAGCCGCCCAGCATCCCGCCAATATCACCGTCCACACCCTGGCCCTGAAAAAAGATGCCGATCTTTTCGACCATCGCCAGGGGCTTTCCTCCCCGGAGGAGGTGGCCCGGATGGTGGACTATGCCGGAGTGACCCTGCATTCCCTGGGCTACCGGCCCTACTACCTGTACCGGCAGAAATATATGTCCGGCAGCTTTGAAAACGTAGGCTGGAGCCGGGACGGAAAGGACTGCCTGTACAACATTGCCATGATGGAAGAACTGCACACGATACTTTCTCTGGGCGGCGGGGGCATTACCAAGCTGAACCTGCCGGACGGGAAGCTGGTCCGCTTCCCCAACCCCAAATTCCCGGAGCAATACATTTCCCAGCTGGAGGAGGTCCTCGCCCACAAAGAGGAGCTGTTCCGGCAGATGAAAGGATGATCGTTTTTTGGATACGCTGATTTCCGGTGCCACCGTCGTCACCATGAATGAAGGCATGGAGGTGCTGCTGGGGGGCTTTGTGGGCATCACCGACGGGAAGATCGTCTACCTGAGCAAGGAAGCCCCCAAGGAAAAGCCCGCCGCCATCGTAGACGGCAGCGGCATGGTGCTGCTGCCGGGCCTCATCAACTGCCACACCCACCTGGCCCAGACGGCCCTGCGGAATTTCTTTGACGACCTTTCCCCCAAGGATTCCCTGGAAGCTCTGCTGCGCTTCGAGGCCAGGATGGACTCCAAGGCCGCCGAGGCCGCCGTGACCATGGGGGTGGCTGAGTGCCTGCGCATGGGCATCACCTCCGTCAGCGACCTGTACTATTACCCGGAGGCCACGGCCAAGGTCCTGGACAAAGCGGGCATGAAGGGCAATCTGGCCCTGTCCGCCTATCGCTTTGAGGACCAGAACGAGGATTTTGACTTTGAATCCGACCCCCAGTGCCAGGAATTGCGGCGCCTGGTGGAAAAGTGGCACGGTCACGACCGGGGCCGCATCCGCATGGATGCCGGCATTTACGCCGAGTACACCAGCAACTACCGGCTCTGGGAGGGCATGGCGGACTTCGCCCGGGAAAAGGGCCTGGGCTTCCAGCTGCACCTTTCTCAGACGGAATCCGAGCGGGAGGGCTGTCTGGACCGGACGGGTCTGGCCCCTGCGGAGCTGCTGAACTGCCACGGGGTATTCAACAGCAAGACCTGCGCCGTGGGCTGCGGGTATCTCACCGACCAAGAGATCACTCTGCTGGGCAAAAAGCACGTTTCTGCCGTACTGACCCCGGAGGCCGACGCTTTGAAGGGCCGCAGGACCGCCGATGTGGTCACGCTGCTGAAAGCGGGCATGAATGTGGCCCTGGGCAGCGGCGGTGTGGAGCAGGTAGGCAGCGTGGACCTCTTTGAGGAAATGCGCTTCGCCGCAGCCGCCTCCCGGAAGGCCAACGCCGACGCAACGCCCCTGCCCGCCTCGGCCCTACTGATGCTGGCTACCACCTGCGCCGCCCGTGCCCAGGGCCGGGAGGCCGAATGCGGCATGATCAAGCCGGGGATGGACGCTGACCTGATTCTGGTGGACTTCACCGCCCCCCACCTGATGCCCTGCCACAATGTCCTCAACGGCCTTGTGTACTCGGCCCGGGGCAGCGATGTGGCCATGACCATGGTCCGTGGCAGAATTCTCTACGAAAACGGCAAATTCCCCACCCTGGACCTGCCCGGAGCCGTGGAGGCCCTGACCGGCTACGCCATCCCCAAGTTGTTTTCCCCCTCGGAGGATTGAGTGAAAGGAGTTTCTCCATGTCTTCCAAAAAGCAGACCTTTCTTCATGGCGCAGCGCTGCTGACGTTGGCCACCGCCGTCGTGAAGGTCATCGGCGCTCTTTACAAGATACCGCTGAATGCCATCATCGGCGAAAAGGGCTTCGGCTACTTCAACACCGCCTACTATATCTACTCCGTCCTGCTGCTCATCTCCACTGCCGGTCTGCCTGTGGCCGCCAGCCGGATGATCAGCCAGGCCAGCGCCCTGGGCCACACCAATCAGGTCCGGCGGGTGTACCAGTCCGCCAAAATCCTCTACCTGTCTCTGGGCGGCATCAGCAGTATCCTGATGTTCGTATTCAGCCGCCAGCTGGCCGCTTTCCAGCAGCAGCCCGACGCCTGGGCCGCCATTGCCGCCCTGGCTCCCTGCGCTTTCCTGGCCTGCCTGCTGAGTACCTACCGGGGCTTCTTCCAGGGTCAGGGGAACATGATCCCCACCTCCGTCAGCGAGGTCATCGAGGCCTCCGGCAAGCTGGTGGTAGGCATTCCCATGGCGTTGGTGATCCTCAAGCTCACCAACAGCGTGGCCCTGGCCGCTGCGGGGGCCATTCTGGGCGTACTCAGCGGCTCTCTGGTGGCGTCTTTGTATATGGGCGTTCTCCACCGGAAGGAATATGCGGCCATGGAGCCCAGTGAGGAAGTGCCGGACCGATTCGGGAAGGTCATCCGGGACCTGCTGGCCATCGCCGTGCCCATTACCATCGGCTCTGCGGGCCTCCAGGCCATGTATCTGCTGGAGACCCATCTCTACATGGGCCAGCTGCTGACCTACAGCACCCAGGCCCAGGCGGACACCATGAAGGGCGTGTATGACATGGCCCTGACCGTCTACAATATGCCCGGCGCTCTGACGGCTCCCATCATCATCAGTGTCATTCCCGCCATCACCGCCCACCTGACCCAGCAGAATAGCACTCAGGTCCGGGCCACCGAGGAATCCGCCGCACGGGTCACGTCCCTCATTGCCCTGCCCTGCGCCGTAGGCCTGACCGTACTGGGTCAGCCTGTCATGGCTCTGCTGGGCGGGTATGCCCAGGAGCGGCTGCCCCTGGCGGGGACCTGCCTGAGCGTGCTGGGCGTGGGTCTGTTCTTCTACTCCACCACCCAGCTGACCAACGGCATTCTCCAGGCCCACGGCCACGCCACCCGCCCCGCCATCCATGTACTTGTGGGCGGCGTGCTGAAAATGGGCGTGGTGTACCTCCTCAGCGGGAACCCGGCCCTGGGCATCGTGGGCGTGGGCATCGGCTCCTCCCTGTGCAACGCCTTCGTGACGGTCCTGAATCTCATCACCATTGCCCGCATCGTGCCGGAGAAGCCCAGACTGGTTAAAAATTTCTTCCGGTCTCTCCTTCCCAGCCTCCTGATGGGTGCCGCTGCCTGGGGGACCTGGCAGGGCCTTCGCCATGTGCTGGGTGCCGGAGGCAGCCGGGTGCTGCTGTGCGGCGTTCCCATCGTCGCAGGCGTCATCGTGTACTGTGTGCTGGCCATTTTGTGCAAGTCCATTACCCGGGAGGACTGCCTGCTGCTGCCCAAGGGCGAGAAGATCGCCAACATTCTGCACCTGTGACATTTTTTCGGGAAAAATCGAAAATAAAACTTGCAATTCCGGTAAAACTATGATAATCTTAGCGGGATCGCAAAATAAAGAAGGAGGTAATTCCATGAACAAGACTGACTTGATCGCCGTCGCTTCCGAGCAGACCGGGCTGAGCAAGAAGGACACCGAGCGGGTGGTCAACGCCGCTCTGGATGCCATCACCGCAGAACTTTCCAAGGGCGAGCGGGTGCAGCTTTCCGGCTTCGGCATTTTCGAGGTCCGCACCCGGAAGGAGCGCACCGGCCGGAATCCCCGGACCAACGAGGAGATCCAGATCGCCGCTTCCTCTGCTCCCGCTTTCAAGGCCGCCAAGGCTCTGAAGGACGCCGTTTCCAAGTAAGATGCGGCTGGACAAATATCTCAAGGTCTCCCGTCTCATCAAGCGCCGTACCGTGGCCAACGAGGCCTGCGACAACGTCCGCATCAGCGTTAACGGCAAGGTCGCCAAGGCAGGCTACGAGGTAAAGCCAGGGGACAAGATCGAAATTCAGCTGGGCACCCGCACCCTTGCGGTGGAGGTGCTGGCCGTGGCCGATGCCGTCCGGAAGGACGACGCCGGAGCCATGTACAAAGAGATCTGAACACCGAATGCCGGGGCAGGTTTTGTCCCGGCATTCCCCCGGAAAAATCTCAAAATACCCCTTGACAGGGAAGCAAAGACGTGGTAAAATACCTAGGTAATAAAGAAGGCCACCCATCCGCCTCACCTTTCGCTTCCATGCAAGAAGGTCAATATTCCATTTGCGTGTTTTCATGCGGAATGTTTGCGGGTGCTTGGCATCCGCTTTTTTGTTGTGATTTTGGAGGTGCTTACCATCGGCAAATTAGAACATCAGCTCAACGACGAGATCCGGGACAAGGAGCTCCGTGTGATCGGTTCGGACGGTTCCCAGCTGGGCATCATGTCCGCCGCTCAGGCGAACGCTTTGGCCGAGGAGCAGGAACTGGATCTTGTAAAGATCTCCCCCAATGCGGTCCCCCCCGTCTGCAAGATCATGGACTATTCCAAGTTCTGCTTCGATCAGAAGAAGCGGGAGAAGGAAGCCCGGAAGAATCAGCGGGTCGTGGAGATCAAAGAGGTCCGTATGAGCCCCAGTATTGATACCAACGACTTCAACACCAAGGTGAAGAGCGCCCAGAAATTTCTGAAGGACGGCAACCGGGTGAAGGTCAGCGTCCGCTTCCGTGGCCGGGAGATGGCGCATACCAACCTGGGCGAAAAGCTGCTGCTGGACTTCGTGGCTGAGTGCGCTGACATTGCCACCATGGAAAAGAATCCCAAGCTGGAGGGCCGCTTCATGAGCATTTTCCTGGCCCCCAAGAACAGCAAATAAACAAAAGACTGGAAGGAGTTACTACCTATGCCCAAGCTGAAAACCCATAGCGGTGCAAAGAAGAGATTCAACCTGACCAAGTCCGGTAAGGTCAAGAGAGCCCGCGCTTTCAAGAGCCACATCCTCACCAAGAAGGACACCAAGCGTACCCGTCGTCTTCGCACCACTGCTTACGCTGACGTGACCAACACCGCGGCCATCAAAAAGATGATCCCGTACAAATAAGAGGATAGGAGGATACCGAAATGGCAAGAATCAAAGGCGCAATGATGACGCGCAAGAGAAGAAATAAGACCCTGAAGCTGGCCAAGGGCTACTGGGGTTCCAAGTCCAAGCATTTTAAGATGGCCAAGCAGGCCGTCATGAAGTCCGGCAACTACGCTTTCGCTGGTCGTAAGCAGAAGAAGCGCAGCTACCGTACCCTGTGGATCACCCGTCTGAGTGCCGCTGTGGCTCCCTACGGTCTGAACTACTCCACCTTCATGAACGGCGTGAAGAAGGCCGGCATCGAGCTGAACCGCAAGAGCCTGTCCGAGATGGCCATTCAGGACGCCGCTGCGTTCTCCGCCATCGTGGAGAAGGCCAAGGCCGCTCTGTAATCAAAGCTTCTTTTTCCTCCCTGTCGGAAATCCGGCAGGGAGGATTTTTTATGCCGGTTGAGAAAACTTCCGGCGTGGCGTTGGCTCCCCTGTGCAGGGGGAGCTGTCACGGGCCACAAGCCCGTGACTGAGGGGGTGTAATCCGCCAAGTTTTGGACAGCTTCCGGCGTGGCGGAAAATAGCCTTCCCCTGGGGGTTGTGCCCCGCGCAGCGAATAGAAATGATTCTGACTGCCAGTGGCAGTCAGACCTCTACAAGGTGGCCCCGAAGGGGCCGGATGAGGGGCGGTAGGGACTGACGGTTTCCACCGTCTCTTCGCTCCCTCACAGGGGGCTGGCTGGCCGTTCGGCCAGACTGGGGGAGTGCCCTAAAATAGGAGTAGCGCTTAACGGTTTCAGAGAAAAGCCTTCTCCCCGGGGGTGTGCCCCAGGGAGAAGGCTTTTTAGGCAAGGATATTCCTGAACTCAGAACAGCTTCTGGTCCAAATGGCGCTTACGCAGGGCGAAGAACAGCACGCTGCCCAGAATCAGCAGCACCGTGACCTCTCCGATGGCCACATACACGGCGTTCAGCGCAAAGGTATCCCCGATGTACACGGTCAGTTCCCAGCCTACCAGCAGAGCGTTCCACAGGGCGGGCATCAGGAGCGCCGGCAGCGGATAGCCCTTGATGGTCACTTTCCGCAGGCCCCACATACTCAGGGCCGCCAGCAGGGTGGCTGCACTGCCTATAAGCCAATCCAGCGGCAGCGCTCCGATATAGGTCAGGTTATACACCAGGCAGCCGATGGTCAGCCCCGGAATGGCGGCGGGGGTCATCACGGCCAGCACGCACAGAGCCTCTGAAAGCCGGAACTGAATGGCGAAGCTGGTGGATTCCGGCCATACAAAGTTTTGCAGGTGGGTCAGCACCACATACAGGGCAGCGATCATTCCGGCCTGGGCCAAAAAACGGGTTTTCTTGTTCATCTTGTCCTCCAGAAAATAAAAAATGGGCGCAGCACGCACCCATCCACAAAAAAAGAGCGCAAAATGCGCCCATCCTTCAAAATCCTAGTTTTATTTACCGACAGGATGGTTACGAACTGTCCTATGCAATTACGGTGGGATTATATCATGGCGGAAAGCATCTGTCAAGGGGCAGAATTCCGGTTGCCTTTTGTCAAAACCTATGCTATACTGTTCGTATCCAAAGAAAGAGAGGTCCCCCCCTATGGCCGAACAAACCAAGCGTCCCACCGTGGACCGCAATTCCCCGGAATATCAGGAAAATCTGATCCGGACAGGCCGCACCGCCCTCATCGGCGTGGTCATTCTGACCGTCCTGAACCTGGTGTTGCTGCTGACGGACAGCGACCGGTATCTGCTTTTCTCCATTTCCGTCCCCTATTTCCTCACCGTGCTGGGCCAGATCATGGACGAAAACCTGCTTTCCGGCAGCTACACCGTCACGGCGCTGGTCATTTCCGTTGTGGTGCTGGCATTGTACGTCGTCTGCTTCGTGCTTTCCAAGAAGCGTCCCGGCTGGCTCACGGCAGGCCTGGTGCTGTTCTGCGTGGACACTGCGGCGCTGATCGTTTTCGTCTTCACCCTGACGGATTCCCCGGAATCCTTCTTCATGGATTTCGTGTTCCATGTGCTCATCATCGTGGAACTGGCCATGGCCGTCAAGGGCAACAAGAAGCTCAAGGCCCTGCGGGAGGCCGCTCCCGTGACCCCTGAGGGCTACAAAGGCACGACCCCCGACCTGTAAAGATTGGATATTCCGCCGGTGCTGAACCGGCGGAATTTTCTCCCAGCAGGTTCCCAAAGCCCCTTTACGAAGGGGCTTTTTTCTGATATAATACATCCTACACTTTGGAAAGGGGTAGTTTCATGTTACCTGCCATCGCACTCTTTGCGCTGACCTACATCCTCATGCTGACGTTCAGCAAATACCGACCCTACATCGCCTTAGGCTCCGCCTTCATCTTCATCGTCACAGGAATGCTGCCGGTGAACGAAATCTTCGGTGCCATCGATTTCAACGTCCTGCTGATGATCGCCGGGACCATGGGCCTGGTGGCCCTGTTTATTGAAAGCAAAATGCCGGAGCTGCTGGCGGACCTCATTATGGAAAAGGTCCCCAACGTCATGTGGGCTGCCGTGGCCCTGTCCCTGTTCTCCGGGGTCATTTCCGCCTTTGTGGACAACGTGGCCACCGTTCTGATGGTCGCCCCCGTGGCCATGCAGATCTGCAAAAAGCTGAAAACCAACCCGGTGCCGTTCATCATTGGCATCGCCGTGTCCTCCAATCTGCAGGGTGCCGCCACCCTGGTAGGCGACACCACCGCCATCATGCTGGGTTCCTACGCCAACATGAGCTTCCTGGACTTCTTCTGGTACAAGGGTCGCCCCAGCATCTTCTTTGCCGTGGAATTGGGAGCCATTCTCTCCGCCTTTATCCTGGCCTTCCTGTTCCGGAAGGAAAAGGGGGCCATCCCCAAGGGGACCCGGACCCAGGTCACGGACTATGTACCCACCATTCTCCTGTCCGGCACGGTGGTGCTGCTGATTCTGGCTTCCTTCCTGCCGGAAAAGCCGGAGATCGCCAACGGCCTCATCTGCTGCGCCCTGCTGGTCATCGGCCTCATTTACAGCGCCATCCGGAAAAAGAACCTGAAAGCCATCGTGGAGCCTATCCGGGCCATTGATTTTGAAACCATCGGACTGCTGACGGGCCTGTTCCTGGTCATCGGCGGCGTGAAGAATATGGGCGTTATCGACGCTGCGGCGGACCTGCTGGCCAAGGTCGGCGGGAACAACGTGTTCCTCATTTACACGGTCATCGTCTGGGCCTCGGTGCTGATCTCCGCCTTTATCGATAACATTCCCTATGTGGCCACCATGCTGCCCGTGGTCCAGGGGCTGGCCCTGAAGTTGGGCATCGATCCCACACCGTTGTACTTTGGGCTACTGTCCGGGGCAACTCTGGGCGGCAACCTGACCCCAATCGGTGCTTCCGCCAACATCACCGGCATCGGCATCCTGCGGAAAGAGGGCTTCGAGGTGAAGAATTCCGACTTCTTCAAAGTCGGCATTCCCTTCACCCTGGCGGCCATCATCCCGGCCTACATTTACATTTGGCTGATTTACGGCGTCTAAAAAAGCACCCGCTGACCGGATTATCCGATCAGCGGGTATTGTCATACAAAAAATCCGGCGGCATAGTAAACGCCATTATCCGAAGTCAGGGCCACACCGTAGCGGGTGTAGGCCTCGCTCAGGATCGTCTCGTCGCCGCAGAGGGTCAGGAACAGATCCACCATTTCCCCGTCCGTCAGGGCCGGATCCAGAGCGACCACGGTGCAGCCCACCGGCGATGCACCAGTGGATAAGTAATGCTGAATGGCCATGGCAGCTTCGCTGCACAGCGTATCGTCCAGCGTCAGCGCAGGCAATCCGGCAGCGGACCGGCGGCCGTCCACCCCATAGACCAGTGCATAGAACAGTGTGTCCTCTCTGGGCGGGTCCGTAGGCTCGGTAGGGGCCGTAGTGGGTTCGGTGGTGGGTGCCGGCTCCGTGGGGGCCGTTGTCGGTTCCGTGGTAGGGACCGGCTCTGTGGGCGCCGTAGTGGGAGCCGTGGTCGGCGCAGGCTCCGTGGCAGGCGGCTCCGTTTCCGGGGGCCGGGTAACAGGCGGCTCCGTCCGGTCCGGCTCACTTGGAGCCGTTGTTGGCGCCGTGGTGGGCTTGGACGACACTGGCGGCAATGTGGGAGCCTTCGTCTCCGTGGGCTTGGTAGTGGGGCCGGAGGCGGTAGACGCCGGGGTCGATGTCGAATCTGTGGTCTGCGTGGGGATGTTCACATAAGTGACCCGGTCGCACCCGCTCAGCAGGAGACCACCCAAAAGTATTCCAATGATCCAGCGTTTCACGGCTATCCGCCCCTTTCACTTATATTACGCACATCATACCGATGAATCGGCCCTTTGTCAAGCAATATCTTGTAAAATCGCTCTTTTGACGAAAAAAGTCGCCTGCCGCAGGTCCGGCAGACGGCTTTTTGTTCACAAAACCACGCATTTTTCGGCAATGGCCGCTTTCAACTCCTGAGCGGGGACGCTTTCCATGGCGCAGCTGTGCTTGTTAGCTAGGGCCGCCAGCAGTCCGGCGGATTCGCCCATGGCCATGCAGGTGGCCTGGACCCGCAGGGTGGCAAAGGCCTCCCGGTCGGCGCTGACGCACCGTCCTGCCGCCGCCAGATTGGAAACATTCTTCGGGATCAGGGCCGTATGGGGAATGTAGGCGGGTTTTTCCAGTGGGATGAGCCGCTGGCCGTTGCCGCCGGGGATATGAATATCCATAGGGTGGGCGCACCGGGCCACGGGACACTCCGGCACCTTGCCGGACAGCAGGTCCGACCCGGTGACGGTCTCCAGTCCCACAATGCGGCGGCTCTCCCGGATGCCCGCATGGACCGCAGAGGACACCACGGAGGCATTGCGGAACTCCGGGAATTTCTCTTTCAGCAGGTCCAGAATCACGAACACATCCCGGCGCATTCTCAGCTCCGCCCGGTTGTAGGAGGCCCGGTCCGTGGCATCCGCCGCCGCACGGGTCACGTTGACAGCCAGGGCATCCCCCAGCAGCACCGTATTGAACCAGGGGCCGCCGAACTGGTCCAGCTTTCCCTCGTCCACGCAGGACTGCAGATAGTCATGGATGACGGCGTTGCAGGAAGCCCCGGATTTGCCGTCGTGATGGATGCAGTTTTTCAACAGGGGCGTGGTCACATCCACACCGGTCAGCAGGAAGCACAAGGACATGGGCTGCTCCTGACCGTCGCCGGGGAGCATAGGAACCCCCGCCAGATAGCAAAGGGCCCCGTCGCCGGAGGCGTCGATAAAATCATCTCCCGTGAGCCGCTCCTCTCCGGACTTGCCCTGAAAAGCAATGCCGGTAATGCGGTTTTCCTCCACCGTACAGCCGGTCAGGCGACAGTTGGTGTAGAGGTCTACACCGGCCTCCTGGGCCAACTCCTGGTAGACCAACTTCAGGTACTCCGGATGATAGGACACATGACCCTTGGGGTATTCCACCTTTGCAGCACCCCGGGCCAGCAGCCGCTCTACCACTTCCCAGCCGATGCCGCCCACCACCTGCCGCTCCTTATGAAAAAAACCGCTGATGGGAAGCACCAGACCGCCGGTGGCCGTGCCGCCTAAAAATCCGTTTTCTTCCAGCAGGGCCGTGGTGCAGCCCTGTCGGGCAGCAGAGACTGCCGCCGCCACACCGGCGGGCCCGCCGCCGATCACGATCACTTCATAGTGCATAGGTCCTCCTCCAGGGCCCCAAAGGGTACGGCGAACAGACTGCCCACGCAGGTATTGCAGAGAATTTCTCCCTGATAGACCCCCAGGCACTCGATCTCCTGACCGTAGAAGGCGGCGCTCCAGTCGGTGCGCTCCACCTCCAGGGTCTTTTTCTCCAGGTCAAAGACCTGGAGGGCCACGGGATAATCCGCCTTGGGACAGCCGTAGGTGTAATAAATGCGATTCTTGAAAAGCATCCCGCCCTGAGTGAAGGGCACATCGGACTCCACGCTGAACTGGTCCAAAATGTCCGCTGCCGTCAGCTTTACCAAACCACCCTTTGCAACATCCGGCAGGGCAAACTTGGTGATGATGTAGGCATTATGCTCCCCCTCCGGGGTGCAGCCCCGTTTGGTCCGGTACCGAGCAGAGAAAATGTACAGATTCCCCTTGTCCGTGTCCGCGAAGAAGGCCGGACAGCCCCAGCAGGGGTTCACGAAGGGAGCCTTGACTTCTGTCTCCGGGGAATAGGTGATGGTCTGGACCAATTCTGCATGATACCGGCCCTCGGCGTCCTTGGTAATGTCCTCCACGGCGCAGCGGTAATAATAGCCGTCGGCATCATAGCCGATGCCGGTGCCCGCCGTCACATAAAGAAGGGGGATCGGGTTTCCGTTCCGGTGCAAATTACCGAACATACAGGAGTTGGCGTGGTTCAGATAGTTCCGGTCCGGCGTTCCCTCATTGCAGGAACCCAGGGGGAAGAAATCAATGGGGTAAGACTGCTTGTTCCGCAGGTCATAGATGCCGCAGTAGCCCTTGTCATAGAGGATAAATGCCTTGTCGCCGTAAATATCCATGCCCTGAGCGGACCGCAGGGGCCGGTGGAAGGTCATATAATGGCGGATTCCGGCGCTTTCCCGCATATTGGGGGCCACGGTCTCGGAAACATACTTTGCCATAGCCTTTCCCAGATTTACCTGGGAATCCGGATCCAGGTGAATCCCGTCGGCAGGGCCGGGGTGGGCGTAGTCCGCCGCATTCAGGAAGTAGCAGCCCTGCTCCTTGGCGATCTTGCTGTACACATCCTTGAACCGATGGCTCAGGGCCCGGCCAATATCGCCCCGGAACTTGGCATACACGCCAGTGCGGCCCTTGGGGTCCGAGGGGACCACCTCCGTGGGGGCCATCAGCAGGATTTTCGGACAGACCCCCTCCCGGCCGTACTCCGGATGCTGCCGGATGATGCCGATGAGCCGCAGAATGCCCGTGGGCAGGTCGTCCTCCGTGATGGTCTTGTTGCGGACCAGGTCGTTGGTGCCCAGCAGGATGCACACAAGGTCCAGCGGCGCATTTTCCGCCAGGGAATGGACCAGGGTGGTCTCGCCGTTGCGGCCGTAAGCGCTGGGATCGTCGTAAATGGTGGAACGGCCGTTGAAGCCGCCTTCGATTACGTGATAGCCTTCGCCCAGAGCCTTGCCCATGACCGCAGGCCAGCGGTGGTCGGCGTCATACCGACCTCCCGTAGGCTCGCTGTCGGACCAGCGGCCGATGCAGCCGTAAGTGTTGGAATCACCGTAGCATAGGATCCTCATATCCATGGTATTCTTTCCTTTCTAGGGGGTCAGTCCCAGTTTTTCAGCAGGTACTCCTCTGCTTCGGCGCTCCACAGGCCGTGATTGGCATCGCACAGGTCTGCCAGCACGCCGAACCGGGCGTCCTCCGCCGCCTTGGACCGGAAATCATCGATGGCGGTCAGGGGCATATGGATGTGGGTGTAAATGAGCTTCTTGCCGCCGGGGATCTTCGGCAGATTCAGGGTGGTCTCCGCAGCGCAGTCCAGGCCGCCGATGTGGGTGACCATGACCGCCGGATCCAGGCGGCCCGCTTCGGTAAGCTTCAGGGACTCGATGAGGTCGTCGGTGTTGCCGCCGGTGGTGCCCATCACATGGGTGGAGTTATAGTGCACATCGTAGAAATTCATCTTAGCGGAGAACTGCTTGTCGGTAGGACCGGCAAAGAAGTTCAGGCAGCCGTCCCGGCCCAGAATGGCGCTGGACAGCTCCAGCACGGCGCCCACGGGGGCGAAGCAGAACACATCGTCAAAGCCCTTGCCGCCGTTGAGTTCTTTCAGGGTCGCCGCCGCATCGGGCAGGTCCTTGGTGTTCACGATGTCCAGCCGGATACCCGCTTCCTTGGCCTTGTGGTCAAAGAGCCGGTGGGCCCGCTGGAGCCGCTCGTCGTTGATGTCCGTGACCACGATGTTTCCGGGACGGCGGTCGCAGCACAGTGCATAGGCCAGTGCGCCCAGGCCCATGGGGCCAACGCCTGCCAGCAGGGCCAGGCTGCCGCCCTCCTTGATGCCCATTTCATGGTGATAGTCGCCCATCTTGGTGTGATAGCAGGCATGGAAGGCGCCGATGCAGCAGCTCATGGGTTCGGCCAGAGAGGCCTCGAAGAAAGCCTTGCCCTTGTACTCCATCAGGCAGTTCAGCTCCATGACCTCGGCGGGGATGATGCAGTAAGTGGCGTCGCCGCCGAAGAACTCATAGGAATATCCGGGGCTCCACATGGTGCCCTTGTAGTTCAGGGCGGGCTGCTGGGCGAAACGCATACCGGGCTTGAACTTGTCCTGATGGTTCTTGCCGACCTTTTCGATGATACCGGCGAACTCATGGCCCATGATGGCGGGATGCTCCGCCACATCCGGGTGGACCCGCTTATGCTCGGTGCCCAGGATGGCGCATTTGTAAGTGGACATACACACGGAGTCGGAAATGACCTTCACGAGGATTTCGTCGTCGCCGATCTCCGGCAGCTCAAAGGTGTCCAGGCGAAGGTCGCCTGCGCCGTGCAAACGGACTGCTTGTGCTTTCATAATTCATACCTCCTCAAGGATGACTTGATGATACAACTTTTCAATAACTTCCGGTTCCGGGGGCTGTGTGCCGGTACACATGACGCTGGCGGCCCCCATGGCAATGGCCAGCTTGGCCCGCTGCTCGGCTTTCAAGCCCTTTTCCTGTCCATAAGCCAGTGCAGCCACCATGGAATCCCCTGCTCCAACTGTACTCTGGACCGGGACCTTCAGGCCAGGACTATGGAATACCCGGTCCCTGCCGATGAACAAAGCCCCGTCGCCGCCCATGGAGACAACCACTTCTTTTACGCCCAGGTTCATGAGCTTCCGAGCGGCTTCCAGAATATCCTCCCGGGTCTCCAGGGTCTTTCCGGCCCAGCGGCCCAGCTCCTCCTGATTGGGCTTCACAAGATCGGGTGCTGCCTGCACGCCGGACAGGAATGCTTCCCCGTCCGCATCCAGATAGACACTGGCACCCTGGTCCCGGTAGCGCCGGACCAGGTCCCGATAAATGCCGGTGTCCACGCTCTTGGGGATACTGCCGGAAATCACCAGCAGGTCTCCTTCTCCCACAGTCCGGTCCAGCAGGTCCACAAGGTCCTCCAGCTGCCGCCGTCCGATGGCGGGGCCGGGTTCGTTGATGTCCGTGTTCTCTCCCTGCTCCGGATCGACAATTTTCAAATTGGTGCGGGTGTCGCCCTCCACGCCCACGGTCAAGGGCGTGATGCCCATGGCTTTCAGGGCCTCCATGGCGTGCTTGCCGGTGCTTCCGCCCCAAAGCGCCACACTCAGGCTGGCACAGCCCAGCTTTTTCAGGCACTTGGAGACGTTCACGCCCTTGCCGCCTACGTCGGTGCGTAGGGTCTGGATCCGGTTCACGGCTCCCGCACGGAAGCCGGGGATCACCACCGTCTTATCGATGGCCGGATTCAGCGTCAGCGTCACGATCATTGGTTTTCCTCCTGTTCTCGCTCCGCCTTCGGGCGGAACTGATACTGATACCTGTGTAAAATCTGTGATTTTACACAGGCCTTTTGAAGCATCCAAGAGCTGCGCAAAGCGCAGTTGATGCTTCAAAAGCCGTCTCATACGAAATCTACGCCGCTGCGGCGGCTATGAAAACAGAAATGTTTTCATCAGATTTCAGTATGACATTATTCTAGCACAGCCAAGGGCTGCTTGCAAGAGTGTCCCGTAAACTTTGTAGGTACATTTACTTTCTTCTTCGGACATATAACCCATCCAGAATGGGCTTCAATGGGCCGAAGCAGGTATTTGTCATGGTTATGTATGCTTCATACAGGAACTCGTAGGGCCGGGACGGGTCCGGGGTGTAATTCCGGGTATCGGCGCACTGCATTTTTCCGATGGCCTCCTGCAACGTCCAGCGGCCCGCCGCCACGGCGGCGAAAATGGCGCTGCCCAGAGCCGGAGCCTGGGTGCAGGTGCTGACCTCCACCGGGCGGCCCAGCACGTCGGCGTAAAGCTGGTCGAAAAAGGCGTTTTTGCCGGGGATGCCGCCGCAGAGAATAATTCGTTCAATAGGCAGGCCCGCCTGCTGATGCACTTCCAGAATGTGCCTGGCCCCGAAGGCCGTGGCTTCCAGAAGTGCCCGGTAAATATGGGCCGGTTTGGTCTGCAAGTTCAGGCCCAGAATAAGCCCAGAAAGCCGGGGGTCTGCCAAGGGCGACCGGTTGCCGTTGAACCAATCCAGAGCCAGCAGCCCCGTTTCGCCGGGGGCCAACTTTGCGGCTTCATCGGTAAGATAGCTATGGAGATTTTTCCCGGCGGCTTGGGCTTTTTTCCGTTCTTCTTCGGGAACGCAGTTGTCAACAAACCACTGGAAGGTGTCCCCTACGCTGCACTGGCCGGAGGCGTAGCCCCAGATACCCGGATAGAACGTATCCGGCAGGCATGCGGTGACGCCTTTCACGTCCACCCGCTTCTCGCCGGGGACCAGAATGCCCGTAGAGGTTCCCACCACCAGCAGGGCCGTTCCTACTTGAGCACCCACCGCAGGCAGGGCCGCATAAGCGTCCATCTGAGGAGCCGACAGGGCGATTCCCGCCGGGAGGCCCAGCTTCTCCGCCCATTCTGGGCAGAGACGGCCCACACAGGTGCCGGGGTAGCCCCGTTTTGCCTCCGGATACCGGTCCATAAACTTCTCTTTCGGCAAATTTCGCAGTTTCGGGGCAATGGCGGCGTAAAAATCCCCGTCCGGGTAGCCGTCCTTGCACCAGAAGTTCTTTCCGGCGGCGATGGACAGGCTGAAACAGGGGGTCCCCGCCAGAATGGAGGTTACATAATCTCCCGCTTCCACGAAAGCCGCCGTTCTGGCGAAAACCTCCGGGTCCTTGTGATATACTTCGATGGCCTTTGGCAGCAGGCATTCCTGAGAAATGGTCCCGCCGTACCAGCCGGGGTAAGGCCGGTGCTGCTCGGCGCAAATCTCATTGAGAAGCCTTGCCTCCGGGGCATCCGCATGATGCTTCCACAGCTTACACCAGGCGTGAATTCGTCCAGCGAAGGCCGGGTCGGAGCGGAGGGGACGGAAATGCCCGTCCACCGGGACCATGGTGCTGGCGGTGAAGTCAACGGCCATGCCGATGATGTCCACGTCCCCGGCTGCCTTCATTGCCTGGGGAACGATTCGGGCGAGAACGTCCGTATAGTCCTCCGGGTCCTGCAAAAAACAATCGGGCTCCAAAGGCGTTCCGTCCGGGAGGTTCCCGGACAATATCCCGTGGGGATATTCTGCGGCAGCCTCTCCCAGGATCGCCCCGGAGTCCGTATCCACCACCACCGCCCGGGCCGACAAAGAGCCGAAATCCACGCCGATGGTGCAAAGCTTTCGTTCACTCATAATAAATCTCTTCCTCTCCGGCGGAGCGGCTGGGATGCCGGTTCTTCCAGCTTTCCGGGTCAAAGGTCCGGCAAAGCACCCGTGCCTGAACGTACAGGCAGGCAATGGCCACGAAAATACCCATAATGCGGGCCAGGTACACTGCCGCCATCAGCAGCACCCAGCAGACGAGAATTTCCAGCGCCCCGGCGGGCTTCTTGGCCATCCAGCCCAGACCGTTGCGCAGGGCCTGCTTCCGGGTCACTTCGTAGCGGCCCATGCCGCCGAACAGGTACGGCCCGTAGGCCAGGAACAGCACCGTGAAGGCGATGGTCGTGCCACGCAGGACGCTGATGAACATGGAAGGTTCATGGTCGAAAGCATACAGCACCCACCAGTCCCCTACCAGCACCGCCCCGGCCAGGGCATAGCCCAGGCCAAGGGGTGCGGTCAGTCGGAAATTTTCCTTGAAGGAGTTGAAGAAGTAGCGCAGTGTCCCGGAGCAGCGGTCCTCCGCAATGGCCATCATGGTGGCATACATGGCCGTCAGCGCCGGGCCGAGGGTAATAACCGGTGCGGCGCAGAGGATGCCCAGCACTGTCACCACCGCCGCATCGAAGGCGTGGGACAAGGCCAGCAGGATGGGGCTGTCGGGATTGATACGCATAGGGGTCCTTCTTTCTTAGGGGGTCGCTTGCTCAGCCCTTCACACCGGAGGTTGCGATGCCCTCCACGAAGTAGCGCTGGCAGAACATGAAGATAATGACAACGGGGATAATGGCGCAGGTAGAGGCGGCCATGGTCAGGTCGGTACGGGCAGCCTCGTCCATCATGGTCCACTGAACCACCTGGGCCACGGTGTACAGGTTCTTCTTCACCAGGAAGACCAGCGGGGCCATGTACTCGTTCCAGCAGGATACGAAGGACAGCACGCACTGGGAAACCAGGGCAGCCTTGGTCAGGGGCAGCAAAATCTGGGCGAAAATACGGGAATGCCCGGCACCGTCAATTTTGGCGGCTTCCATCAGGTCATTGGGCAGGCCCATATAGAACTGGCGCAGCATGAACACGGCGCCGGGAGCAAACCAGTTGGGCAGAATGATGGCCCAACGGGTGTTGTACAGCCCCAGCTCCTTGAAGAGCATGAACCGTGGAATCAGGGTGACTTCGGTGGGGATCATCATGGTGGACAGGAAGATCATGAAGATAACGCCCCGGCCCTTGAAGTCGATCTTCGCGAAAGCGTAGGCAGCCAGTGAGGCAAAGAACAGCTTGAATGCGATGGAAAAGAAGGTGATATAGATACTGTTCAGGTAGCCCTGGGCCATGGTCACTTCACTGTCGAACCAGACTTCCTTGTAGTTGTGCCACCGGGGTACTTCGGGCAGCCAGTGGAAATCCTGCTGGAACACTTCCGCAGGAGTTTTCAGGGAGGAGGAGATCATCCACAGCAGCGGCAGCAGGAACGTCACGCCGATGGCCATGAAGATCAGGGTCTTAAGAATTTTTACGAATTCTTCGTGTCTGCGATAACCGGTTTTCATGTTGTTCCGCCTCCTCTCTTAATAGTGGACCCACTTCTTCTGGCCAACAAAGTTGATGCCCGTGACCACCATGATAATGGCGAACAGCACCATAGACATGGCCGAAGCCGGACCGAACTCATACTTGGAGAAGGCAGTGGTGTAAATTTCCAGAACCACGGAGCGGTTGGAATTGATGGCCGTACCCATGGTGAACACGTTGACGGAGCCGAAGATCTTGAAAACGGCCATGGTACGGGTGATGAGCAGATAGAAAATGGTGGGGGAGATCATGGGCAGGGTGATGCTCCAGAACTGCCGGAAGCTGCCTGCGCCGTCCAGCTTGGCAGCCTCGTACAGGCTCACCGGCACGTTCTGCATGGCGGCGGTGAACAAAATCAGCTGATAGCCGATGGAAGCCCATACAGACAGCAGAATGATGGGCACCTTGGAGAACCGGGGGTCCATGGCCCACTTGATGGGCTGGGATAGAATGTGCAGATTGAGGAGGATGTTATTGATGATGCCGTCTTCCCGGAACAGGAACTTAAATACGGTACCGACAGCCACAATGGAGCTGATATAGGGAATGAAGAACGCCATCCGCAGGAATTTCTTGCCGTAGATGCGTCCGTTCATGCAATAAGCAAAGACAAGAGAGAGAATGATGGACAAAGGGACGATGGTGACAACGTAAACGAAGGTATTGCCCAGGGAGGTCACGAAATCCTTGTCCTGGAAAATATCAATGAAATTCTGGAACCCAACAATTTTCAGCGTGTCCCAGCCCTTGAAGTAGCTCACCTGGGCAAAGGACAGGAACAGCGCAATAAAGAACGGGAGCGCCGTTAGAATCAGAAATGCGATCATGGTGGGGGCGATAAAGGCCCAGCCTGCCAGGTTTTCCTTGCGCTTAACACGGTTGACCGGTTTTTTCATAGGGATCATATACCTCTTTTCCTAAATAGGGTGTCAGAAGGGAGCAAATGGCTCCCTTCCGGGGTCCCGGCGAGCCGGGACCCCGCCGCGCAAGCGGATGGGAGCGTTTTTGTAAAATTAGCCAGCCTTCTTGATGGCCTCGTTGGCCACCTCGGCAGCCTGCTTCAAAGCGTCTGCGGCGCTCAGGTCGCCGTTCAGAGCGTTCATCACGGGCTCCTTCATGGCAGCGACCACGTCGGTGTAGGCAGCCAGGTTGGTCTCGGCGTAAGCGGGCAGGTCGGAACGGCCCACCACACGGTTGTAGGAGTCCACGTCGATCCACTTCTTGGCTTCCTCTTCGGAGCCGTAGATGATATCAACAGCGGAACTAACCTCGGTACCCTTCCACATGGGCTGGTGACCGGCAGCCACCAGGTACTTCACGCCGTAGGTGGAGTACCACTTCAGGAACGCCCAAGCGGCATCCTCGTCCTGGCAGTTGGTAGCGATACCGGCAAAAGAGAAGGGAGACACGCCGGCCATGTAGTTGGTCTGTCCCTTTTCCTCAACGGGATAGGGGGCAAAACCGGTAATCCAGTTCACATCGGGGTAGGTCTTGGTGTCGTGCAGGAAACGGGTCACGTTGGTGATGATGGTGGAAGCGGTCTTGCCCTGGCAGAAGGTCATCTGAGCCTGCTGGTTATCGGCACGGTACACGGCCTTGGGGAACCAGATCTTGTCCACCAGCTCAGCCTGCAGCTCCCGCTCGAAGGCCTTGATGGAGCGAGGATCGTCGTAAGAGGAGGTCTTTCCGTCCACGGAGTAGTACATGTCTCCGCCGGTCTGCTGCACGTAGGGGTACAGGAAGTACTGGATGGAGTGGTAGTCGGAGCCGCCGTAGACTTCCACGGTGCCGTCAGCGGCCACCTTGGTCATCTTCTTACAGGCGTCCAGGTACTCATCCCAGGTCCACTCGGTAGGCAGCTCGCCCAGACCAGCCTCATTCCAAGCGGTCATGTTGATGGCGATGTAGTTGGACAGGCCGCCGCAGGGGAAGGTGTAGATGTGGCCGTCGTACTTGTAGCAATCGAAGCCCCACTGCTCCACCAGGTCGATGCCCTCGGCCTCAACCTTGTCGGTGATGTCGATGAACAAGCCGTTCTCCCAGCGTTTGTAGCTACCGTTCAGGCCAAAGGAGGCCAGCACGTCCACTTCGCCGCCCATGATAGCGGTGTTCACGGCCAGGTTGCCGTCGGAGTTGTTGTTGTAGGTGTTCAGGTTGACCTCGATGTTGGGGTAGGTCTTGTTGAACTCAGCGATCATGGCATCCATGCCGGCCGGGCCCTTGAAGGGGATCCAGAAGTTCACCTTGCCGGACATGTTGGTATCCTTCTCCAGGATCCAGTCGGTGCTGACGGCACCGGGGGTCGCAGGCTCCGTAGCGGCGGGCTCGGTAGCCGGGGTGGTGTCGGCGGGCTTGGTGTCCGCAGGCTTGGTGCCCTCAGTGGTGCTGGGGGTCGTGGTGGCGTCCGCAGGGGTCTTGCTGCAAGCGGACAGCAGGGATACTGCCATCAGAATTGCAAGCACGAGCGCAAGCGTCTTTTTCATGATGTTTCCTCCGATTTTTTAATATTTTACAGGAAATTTTCCTGTAATTTACTGTTTTGGACCGGTCCAAAAGACCTGAAAAATTTTTACCGGACGTCCGGCAGGTATGCGCCCTCCGCCCGGAGGGTCCGCTGCAAGGCGGCAATATCAATGTTTCTCGGCTCCACGCCGGTCCGCACCGCCTGAGCGGCTGCACAGCCCGCTGCCTGGCCCATGGCCATGGAGGGGGGCATCACCCGGATGGCGCCCGCCGCCGTGGAATCGGCACTGACGCAGCGTCCCGCCAGAAGCAGTCCGTCCACGCCCACCGGCACCAGGCTCCGGTAAGGAACGCCGTAATAGTCGCCCTTGATGGGAATGTACTCATTGCTGGTGGGGCCGAACCGTCCGTGGACATCCACGGAGTTGGAGGCCACCAGGATGGAATCCTCCGGGACCTTGGCGTCCAGCAGATCGTCCGCCGTGAGCCGGTATTCGCCCCGGATATGGCGGCTCTCCCGGATGCCCACATAGGAGCCGGAAGCGGTCAGCTGGGCGTTCTCGCAGCCGGGAACGTACTTTTTCAGGAAGCGGAAAATCTCCTCCACCTGCTTCCGGCCTTCCATTTCGGCCTTGGTGAGGCTTTCGTTGTCGGTGCTGTCCACGCCCATGAGCCGGGAGGTGTTCACACACCATTCGTCGCTTTTCGGCATCCGGAAGAAGCCGATGCTCACCCGCTGCAGGTCCCAGTCACCGTTGGCCCTGGCTTCCGCCACCCGCCAGTGGAAGGACCGGTAGTTCACACCGTTTTTCCGGTAGAAATTATCTTTGTTGGCCTGAATGTCGGCCTCGACTTTTTCGGCGTCCACGCCGTTCACATGGAAGAACATGGTGGCCGGCTGCATGAGCTTCAGTTCCTCGTTGCCCATTTCGTAGGGGACCCCGCAGCGCTCGGCCACGTCGCCGTCGCCGGTGCAGTCGATGAACACCTTGCCCCGGACGGTCTCGATGCCGCTCTTGGAGGCCACCGTCACGGCAGTCAGCCTGCCGTTTTCCACAATAGGCGTCAGGAAGGTGGTGTGGTAAAGGACCTTTACCCCGGCCTCCTGGAGCATCTCATCCATAATGAGCTTCAGCCCCTCCGGCTCGAAGGGCGTCACATGGTCATGGCCCACCACGATCCAGGAGGTGAAGGCCGTTCCGGCCCGGACCTGGGAGGGGTGAATGGCGTAGCCCCGTGCCACCATCCGGTTGACGATCTCCTCAAAAAGGCCCCGGATGATCATATTCTCGCCCCGCTGATCGTAGCAGGTCATAAACGGTCCTACCAGGCCCTGGGTGGCCATACCGCCGCAGGCTCCCGCCTGTTCCAGCAGCAACGTGTTCGCCCCTGCCCGGGCCGCCGCAATGGCGGCGCACATACCGGCAGGTCCGCCGCCGACGACGACCACATCTGCCGAGAACCGCTCTTTGATTTCCTGTATCTCCATGCTTCCTCCTCAAAAACACACAATCATCTGGCCCGGACGCTGTCCCGGTAGACCATATAAGGATGGGTCAGGTGATGTTCGATTTCTTTTTCCGGGTCCCGGATGCGGGCCATCAGACATTTGGCCGCCTGGAACCCCATGTCCTCCTTGCGGATATTCACGCTGGTCAAGGCTGGGATGCAATAGCCGCAAAGAGAAGAATCTTCGTAGGCAATGACGGAAATATCTTCCGGTATCCGCACGCCTTGCTTATATAAATAATTCATGGCACCGATGACGATCTGGCCGTTGGCTCCTACGATCGCATCTGGCCGGTTCCCGGCCTCCCAGAACTTGGCGAAGGCTGCATAAGCGCTCTTCCCGTCGTTGTCCACCGCATCGATGTCCCAATCGGGCTGATAGGGCAGCCGGAACTCCTCCATGCACTTCCGGTAGGCCTCGGACCGCCTCATGTGGGAGGACAGGTTCCGGGGCGCGTTCAGAAGGCAGATTTTCCGGTGGCCGGTGCGGAGCAATTCCCGCAGGGCCAATTCCGTGCCCTCCTCCGGGTCGCTCCAGATGGAGTCCACGCTTTTCTCATACATGCTGACGCCCAGGACAGCAAAGGGAATACCGGTTTTTTTCATGTTCTCAATGAGTTGAGGGCTGTACGGGGTGCCCACGATGAAGGCCCCATCCACACGTTTTTCCCGGATGATCCGAGGCAGCTCGTCGGGTGCGGCAATGGAGCAGAATTTCTCTGTGACGACACCGTAGTTGGTAGCCGTCAGGGCCGCCATGATACCGTTGGTGATGTTGTAGGTACACAGGCCCACCCGCTGGTCGTTGTCGTAGGAAATGCGGGTAGAGATCTGGGGGTGGTACTGCATGATGATGACACCCAGGTTGTTGGTGGCCTTGGCGCTGAGGCCCCGGGCGTTACAGTTGGGCACATAGCCCATCTGGGCGATGACCCGCTCCACCAGCTGCCGGGTGTCGTCTTTTACCAGGGGGCTTTTATTGATGACCAGCGAGACCGTAGACCGGGAAACCCCGGCTCGTTTCGCCACATCAATAATCGTCGCCACGCCTATCCCCCCTTTTGGACCGTTCCAATAATTTCGGATCAAAAAAGAGGACCTCGTTCTGCCTGACGCTTTTCCTCCTCCTGACGCAGCTAGTATAGCCCAAATACAGGCGGTTTGTCAATGGGCAAAGGACCATTTTACCGAGATTTTAATGCACAAAAAACAGGGCCATTTTTTTCTATTATTCATAATTTGCAACTTTTTCACCCTGTTTTCATTATTTTCCCGGAAGAAAGGAAAGTTTTAACAATTTATGGACAAGTCTTTTCAAAATTGAGAACGGCCAAGAAATTTGGACCGTTCAAAATGGTATTATCTTCTTGTTTTTCCGGAATTTTACGCAGATTTTACATTGAAAAATCCGGAGTTTTTTCGTGCTTTCCGACCGCAGGCCAACGTTCCCGGAAAATGTCAAGAAAATCCCTCTTGACCTAAAGCCAGGTTCAGGGTGTATAATAACTTTGATTCTATATTCGGAAGGAGTTCCCTCCATGGAGAAAATCAAAAAGAACTTTGGCTTCGGCTGTATGCGCCTGCCCATGCAGGGTGAAGAAGTGGACCTGGACGAAACAAAACGGATGGTAGATGCGTTTCTGGCCGCCGGCTTCAATTATTTCGACACTGCCCGCGGCTATCTGCAAGGCATGAGCGAGCAGGCCCTGAAAATCACTCTGACCGACCGCTACCCCCGGGAAAGCTACGTCCTGACGGACAAACTCACCAACGTGTATTTCAAGCGTGAAGCGGACATCCGACCCTTCTTTGAAAGTCAGTTGGAGGCCCTGGGCGTAGAGTATCTGGACTTTTACCTGATGCACGCCCAGAGCAAGGAAATTTTCGCCCATTTCAAGAAGTGCCACGCCTACGAAACAGCCTTCGCCCTGAAAGCGGAGGGAAAAATTCGCCATGTAGGCATCTCCTTCCACGATACGCCCGAGGTTCTGGAGCAGATTCTCACGGAATACCCGGAAATCGAAATCGTGCAGATTCAATTCAATTATGTAGACTATGAAAACCCCACCGTCCAGAGTCGTCAATGCTACGAGGTCTGTCGGAAGTACAGCAAACCTGTTATCGTCATGGAACCGGTGAAGGGTGGCAATCTGGTAAACCTGCCGGAGGAAGCAAAGGCCGTGCTGGAGGGTCTCCACGGCGGCTCCCCCGCCAGCTACGCCATCCGATTCGCCGCAGGCTTCCCCGGTATCCGAATGGTCCTCTCCGGCATGAGCAACATGGCCCAGATGGAAGATAACCTCAGCTACATGAAGGACTTCAAACCCCTGAACGAGCAGGAAATGGCCGCCGTCAACAAGGTCCAGGAGATTTTCCACAAGATGCACCTGATCCCCTGCACCGCCTGCCGGTACTGCGTAGAGGGCTGCCCCAAGCACATCTCCATCCCGGATCTGTTCTCCGCAATGAACGTCAAAGTGGTCTACCACGACTGGAATGCTGATCGGCACTATACCCTGCACACCGCCAACGGCGGAAAAGCCTCTGACTGCGTGAAATGCGGCAAATGCGAGGCCATCTGCCCGCAGCACCTGCCCATCCGGGAATTGCTGGGGAAAGTCGCCGAGAATTTCGAGACAAAATAAGGATATTCCCCCGGCAAACGCAGAAATGCCCCCGCTGCAGACGCAGCAGGGGCATTTTTCGGTAGTTTATTTGGTATAGTAGGGGTCCAGCCACCAGCAGAAATCATTTTGGGTCTGCATATCTCTGCTCCGTTTCTCTCCGTTGGGGTAGAAGAATACAAACTCGCCGCCGCAGAAATTCACGTTGTACGAATCCGCCACTCGGGTGATATCCGTCAGGAAGTTTCGGTAGACATAATGTTGATCATATTTCCCCCGGCTCCGAAAAAGAGCGTTATGTAATGCATTGCCATAGCTATACCAAGTACAGTCCTCCGTTTGACAGTCCTTCATGTACTGATCGTAGCTTACATAATTTCCGCCATTTTTCGCTGCATAGAAAGCCTGAGGAGTGACCGTCTCTCCGTCCAGGTTCAGGCAGGGAATCGTCCAATAATCCAGCAGATCCTGTTCAGAATTCCAATCAGCGATACAATATTGCACTTCCACATTCGAGATCACGCTTATAGAACCGACAGCGCCATAGACAAATTTTCCATCCCTCCGGGCCCGTGGCAGGTCGTCCAGCATCAGGTCCACCGTGCCGTCCGGCAGATAGAGCCGGTAAATGCCGTCGTGCTCCTCATCCACGGCATCCAGAAAATAAACGCATTGGTCGAGAAAGTCGCCATCCTGGAGCCGGCCGTCCGGGCTTTCCCGCAGAACCTCATATTCCCCGCTAGGGTACATCATGACCAGCTTTGTCCTGTCCTTGGTGACGGCCATAAACCGCTCTCCGTCGCCCACCGGATAGCCAGTAGGCTCCGGAAACATCAACGTAGCGGTTTTGGTCTTTTTGTCGAAATAATAAGGGCAGTCCTCAGTACCGGCCTCAAACTCACCGGATTCGATATGTTCCGGACGAACGTAATCTACATACCAAGGCACTTCAAAAGGAAGCCGATCCATGGTGTATCCGTCCTTCGTCTCAATCACGATGGTCGCCGCAACGTGTGAGAAATAGGTGTCGTGGTCCTCCACAACAGGCTCGGTGGGCGCTGTGGTAGGCGGCTGCGTGGCCACAGTGGTCGGAGCCGTGGTAGGTGCCGTGGTGGGCTTGGCGGTGGGGGCAGTGGTCGTAGACGGGGCCGTCGTTTCCGCCGGGGCCGCCGCACATCCGGCCAGCAGCGCCGCCAACAAGAGCAGGGCAATCAGCTTTTTCATGGGTCGTTCCTCCTTTATGTTTTGGGATGCTAAAGTTATCATACTCAGAAAAATCTTCCATGTCAATATGATTTTATAAATTCGTCGTTCTACACAATCCGCATGAAGAAATCTTGTTTTTTCGAGTTCCGAACTGGCTATTTTGATGAAGTAGGAAGCCCGGACCTTCCAGAAAAGCCTTCTCCCTGAGGAGAAGGTGCCAGCCCGCAAGGGCTGACGGATGTGGGGTGTCTCGTTTTTTGAGCGGTCCAAAAATTCCACCGGGTCCCCTCCACACCCGGCCCCTTCGGGGCCACCCTCTCCAGCAGGAGAGGGCTTGGCTCAGAAGTACCGACTCCCGGCGAGGCGCTGCCTCCCCTGTGTAGGGGGAGCCATTGGCTGGTGCGTTGTCGGCAGCCTCTACCGCCCCTCATCCGGCCCGGCTTGAGCCGGACCACCTTCCAGGCTATTTTGCGCCACGCCGGAAGTCGGCACGTCCTGGGAAAGGCTCCCCAGAAAAGCATCCGCCCCGTCGGTTCGACCATTTTCCGTTGCTATTTTCAGGAAAAGTCCATAGAATAGAGTACCGGAACGAAGTTCAGCAGAGGTGATTCCTTTTGGTTATCCTTTTTGCGGTCTGCTATCTGATTCTCCTGAGCGGCAAATGGCAGCGGTAAACGAAAAAAGAGCATCTGCAGCGCAGATGCTCTTCTTTTGGAGGTACCGCCCAGATTTGAACTGGGGAATGAAGGTTTTGCAGACCTTTGCCTTACCACTTGG
>OIWM01000489.1_pt1 | contig 47704 bp, 49 predicted proteins | sample 1587451 | NCBI WGS metagenome assembly OIWM01 (sample SAMEA3888907, study PRJEB22519) | human gut metagenome | biome: human gut; feature: human-associated habitat; material: faeces | place: Denmark | collected 2011 | reverse complement strand
GCTGGGGGATGCGCATCTGCTTGTAGGGCTTGATGGCCTCGCGGCGGAAGTTCTTATAGGCGATCTCCTTCTCGGTGGTCTCGGGCAGAGCCTCGATCTCGTGGATATCGTCCAGAACCGTGTAGGGGACCTGCGTCTTGGGGTCCTTCTTGGGCTTGCCGGTCTCAGGATCGATGACGACCTTGCCGTTTTCGTCCTTGAGGGGCTTGCCGCTGTTGGGGTCGATGATGAACTCGAGCGTTTCGGGGTCGAACTTGCGGCTGGCGCGCTTACCGGCGGCGTAAGCCAGGGAGATACGTGCGTAACCGCAGATATCGTTGTCGAAGCCGAGATCCTCGGCAGCCTGACACATGATCTCACCGTCGCGCTGGGCGGCGATACCGGCAGCCTGATTCTCGGGATACATCACGTTGAGGTCAAAGGCCTCAGCAAGCTCACAGGGGAACTTGGAGCTGGACCAACCGACCAGCTTACCCTGCTTCTTCGCTTCACGGGCGTCGGCATAGACGTCATCGACGACCTTGCGCAGAGCAAGCACGCCGGGACTGACTTGTTTAGCCATGATTGATTCCTCCTAATGCGATATAGAAAAATTTGATAACGAATGATGGGGATTATTTGTTCTTCAAAGCCTTCTGGTAGGCAAACAGAGCGGCGCCGAGCGCACCGTTATACTGCGTGAGGGGCGTAGTGTGGATCTCGTGGCAGAGCTGCTCCTGAAGGGCTTTCACGATGCCGTGGTTCTGTGCGACACCGCCGGTCATCACCACGTCGTCGCGCACACCGATGCGGTGGCAGAGGCCGGAAACGCGGCCCGCGACGGACTTGTGGATGCCGTGGATGATGTCGCACTTGTCCGTGCCCATGGCGAGCTGCGAGATGACCTCGCTCTCGGCAAAGACCGTGCAGGTCGAGCTGATACCGACCTCCTTGGTCGACTTGTCGCCAAGGTCGCCCAGTTCTTCGACCTTCACCTCAAGCACGCGGGCCATGACATCGAGGAAGCGGCCGGTACCGGCTGCGCACTTGTCGTTCATGACGAAATTTTTCATCATGCCGTTCTCGATCTCGATGACCTTCACGTCCTGCCCGCCGATATCGACGACCGTGCGCACGTTCGGGAACAGGAACGCCGCGCCCTTGGCGTGGCAGGAAAGCTCGCTCATCTGCATGTCGGCAAGGCCGTCAAGGCTGTTGCGCCCGTAGCCCGTGGCAAGGACGAAGTCCATCTGCTCGCGCGTCATGCCCGCGTTTTCCAACACCTGAGCGATCGCGCGGGATGGACCCGACGTGCCCGTGCCAACAGCGACGAGGGACTTGGCGACGATCTCGCTGCCGTCTTTTAAGATCACACATTTCGACGCGGTGGAGCCGACGTCGATACCCATGGTAAAAATGCTCATTGTACTCTCCGTTTGCCTTCCCGTGCGCTGCGCGGTTCTTGCCTCCGCGCAGCGCCGAGAAAAGCATTGTTGTGATATTTTACTGCGCGTTCAGGGCGTCGTAGTCACGGATGACGCGCGGCAGCAGCATCTGATGGACCGGGCAGATGCTCTCGGGGTTCTGATAGCAGGCGTTGGCGAAGGCCTGGATGTAGGGACGGATGTCGTTCATGTCGACGATCTCGTCGGTCAGGCCTGCCTTGGCGCAGAACTTCGGGCTGGACTTCTTGGCGTAGTCCTGGATCAGCGCGTTCATCTTGTCGATGGTGGGCTGCAGATCCTCGCCGGCCTTCTCTTCCTTCACGAGACGGCGGGCATACATGGCGGCCGCAGCGGTCTCGCCGTGCATGACGTAGATCTCAGTGGTAGCGGTGCCGATGGAGAAGGCGTTGTTGTCGTTGCCCTGCGGGCCGCCGAGGACGTAGTGCGCCGCGGCGGTGCCCTTGCGGAGCGTGATCTCCATCATCGGCAGCTTGCTGGACTGGATGGAGTAGATGAGGCTCTGGCCGAGGCCGAGGAGCTCAGCGCGCTCAGCGTCGTTGCCGACGTCGATACCGGTGGTATCCTGGACCCACAGCATCGGGATGCGGTCACGCGCGCAGAGGGTGACAAATTCGTTCATCTTGATGAGGCCCTGACGGTACAGCTTGCCGCCCACGCCCATCGCCTGGCCGTAAGTCGCCATCTTGTACTCGGGGTAGTTCATCAGCATGCCCTGATAGTTGGCGACAACGCCGACGAGCAGACCGTCGATCTTGGCAAGGCCGGTGATCATCTCGGGGCCGTAGCCGTGCTTGTACTCCATGAACTCGGAGCCGTCGAAAAGACGCGCGAGAACTTCGACCATGTCGTAAGAGCGCTTCTGGTTGAACGGAACGATGCTGTAGAGGTCGTTGGCGTCGAACAGGGGCTCCTTGGGATCGTCGACGCGGAAGAACTCGGGATCGTAAGCGGGCAGCATGTCGATGTACTTGCGGATACCGGCGAGCACGCCCTCTTCATCGGCGTAGACCTCGCGGAAGAAACCGGTCTCGCCGTAGTGGATGGCGACAGTGCCGGGGATGTCGCTCTTGAGGTTCTTCTGTGCCTTGATCAGCGCCTCGGCAGCCTCCTTGTCGACATGGCCCTTGGGGCTCATACCGCCGACGATACCGGCGCCGCCGACTGCCATGTTGGCGTCCTGATGCGCGATCAGGATGGTCGGGGAGATGGAGTGATAGCCGCCGCCGGCGGGGTTCGTGCCGTAGATGCCGACGATGACGGGCACGCCCATCTGGTTGAGCTCGCTGTTGCGATAGAACGGCGTACCGCCGCCGCGGCGGTTGGGGTACACCTTCTCCTGCTCGTCAAGCTTAACGCCGGAGCAGTTCAGCACGTAAACGAGGGGGATGCGCAGGCGCTTGGCCGTGTCGCTGCCGCGCAGCAGGCTGTCGGCCTGACCGGGAACCCAGGCACCCGCGAGCTTCTTGTTGTCGCTGGCGATGATGACGGCCCATTTGCCGTCGATACGGCCGAGACCCTTGACGATGCCGACGCTGCCGTTCTTGTTGTCCTGGGGGTTGTAGAGGCTGTTGAGGGGGCACCAGGTGCCTTCGTCAACGAGCTCCATGATGCGCTGCATCGCCGTCCACTGGCCGGACTCGTTGAGCGCCTCGGTGCTCTTACCGGCTTCGAGAGCAGCCTCGCGGATCTCATGGATCTCCTGCTCCACCGCCTGGATCTCAGCGGCGTTGTCCTCGTGGAATGCGCTCAGATCCTTGCCGATGACCGGCATGCTCTGGAAATAAGAGGGCATGGAATATTCGCTCATATTAAGTTCTCCTTCTTAAATCGAAATAACAAATTACTTATCCTTGGGAACCTTGATGAATGCCTGACCCGGGTCGATCTCCTCACGGATGAGGCGGATGATCTCCGGAGAGGGGCCTTCCATCAGCTCGGCGCGGGAAACGTCGATCTCGAAGCCGGTGTTCTCCTGAACCATCTCGGGAGAGGAGAACGGATAGTAGTAAGCGAGGTACATACGTTTGGTCTCTTCATCAAACTTCATGATGCCGAGGTCGGTAACGACCATCTGAGGACCGCGGTTGCCGGGCAGGCCCGCGCGCTCACGGCCTCCGGGGCCGTCCATCCAGCCGCAGGAGGTGATGTAGTCGACATGGTCCATGAAGCGGCGCTTCTGGTGCTGCATCATGATGATGGTGTTGCAGTAGGTGGCAATGCCGTTGGCGCCGCCGGAACCGGTGAAGCGGGTGGTGGGCTGCAGGTAGTCGCCCTTGCCGAAAATGCAGGTGGAGTTCACGTTGCCGTACGGGTCGATCTGCGCGCCGCCGATGAAGGCGACGAGACGATCCTCGTCGTGCAGCCACTCGTTGGCCTCGAAGCCGATGAAGCGGATGTTGGGCCACTGTACGGCGCAGTGCGCCATGAAGCGGTTATCACCGACGGAGCGGGGGACCTCAACGGGGTCGCAGTCCATCAGACCGGACTCAACGATGGGGTGGCAGCTGGGGCAGACCGCGCGCTTGGCGAGGGATGCACCGATCAGGGGAAGACCCGTACCGACGATGACGATCTGGTTTTCCTTGATATTCTTAGCAATGGCATACGCCTGCATTTCCTGCTTGGTATACTTCGTATAATCAGACATTTCTATTTAGCCTCCCAAACCTTAATGTGTAGTGGAATAGCCGAGGTGCGGCTCGTTCTTCAGGCGCATCAGACGGCTGCCGCCGATCTTGTCGAGCAGCGCGGGCTGATCTTCGCAGCTGTAGACCCACTTTTCGAGGAAATCCTTGAAGGTCTCGGGGATCTTCTCACCGCTCTTGGCAAGCTCGAAGGCCTTCTGGGCGTTCTCGGCGGCGAGCTTGAGCTTCTCGTCCTCGGGAGCCTTCTCCAGCGCCTTGGCAGCCTTGGCCGCAGCCTTTTCAAGCTGCTTGACGGCATCCTCGGCATCCTGATACTTGGAGGCCTTGTCGTATTCCTTCAGGCCGGCATCGTCGTCATCATAGTAGGCATAGCACTGAGAGGGCCATGCACCGTAGGGGGCCTTGACAACCGCCTGCACGCACTCGCCGAAGATACGGGTCTTGGTCGGGTCGCGGCGGATGAACTCGTCGGAGACGATCTCCTCGCAGGTGACGATGGTCTTACGGGCAGCGATCGCAATGTCGATGTCGTGGAACTCGTCGCCGCAGATAATGCAGGTGCCGTCCGGCGAGGCCTGCTGAACGTGGATGATTGCGGTGTCGATCTTGGGAACGGGCACGGCGACGACCTTCTGCCCCGGCACCATCGGGTTCTCGATCTCGGCACACTTGAGATTTTCGATCTTGGGCATGGTCTTGCGCTTTTCCTCGCTGATGCCCCAGAACTTCATCAGGCCGCTGCCCTGCATCAGGCGGACCGGCAGGAACGGAAGACCGAGAGAAGAGGCGTGCAGCATGAGCATCAGCACGTCCTGAGAATAGTCCTCATACGTGAGCTTGCCCTGCTCGATGGCAGCGCGGAAGCGGCGGGAAACGTTGGTGTAGCCGGAGTTAGCGGTGTAGCAGTTGATGTAAGCAGCCACGCGGCCCTCGCCGATGAGCATATCGACTTCGCCGCCGCCGGGGCCGGCATAAACGATGAAGTCCTTCTGACCCTGACGCAGGATCTCACTAACCGTGGCATACGGCTTACGGTTGGTGGTGAAACCGCCGATCGCAAGAGTATCGCCATTCTCGACGTACTTTGCAACGGCATCGTGCAGTGACATGACCTTATTCAAGATAAAACCCTCCCTGATTTTGATAAACATTTTTATCGCCGAAGAGCCCTCTCTGCTTGCATGGATTCCGTCAAAAATTCTTCGAAAGATGCTCATACAGGCTTCAGTGTAAATTATAGTGGAACTTCCTCGCAAAATCAATGAAAACCCGTTCAGAAAGCGAAAAAAAACTGAACAAATTTTAGTGACGCTTTTTGTCGTTTCCGTGGAGACGTTTCACATTCTTTTTGTGCAAAGCATGTAATTTGCAAGATTTCCTGCAAGTTTTCTGTCGTGACAGTGCAAAAAAGCGTCGGAGGGGAGACCCTCCGGCGCTTTTACCTGTTCCTTTAGTCACTTGCTGTGCTGCATCGCGTCATAGCGCTGCATCAGCACCGCCATCTGCTCGCGCGTCAAAAAGCTGCGGTACTGTTTGTTCCCCGCCTCGTCTCCCGCGATCAATCCCGTTTCCTCCGCCCAGGTGCGCGCTTCCGCGCTCCATGCTGCCGGCGGCTGCTGCGCCAGTCTTTTCAGGTAGTTTTCCATCATCGCGTCAAACTGCTGTTGCGTCATCTCTTCCTCCTCATAGCGCGGCATGGGCGGCGGATAGTGCTTCGCGCGGATCATCGCGCTCGTGTACGTGGCGCCCGCGTCCCACTGAAAATGCGGTCGATCAGGGAATTTTCCCCAGTCCCCGCCCCACGAAAACCCGATCATTTTTCCGATCTCACCGACCCTTGCAAAAAATGCCGGATCGTCGTACGCGTGCCCTGCCTCATTTTTGCAAACGTCGAAGGCCAATCCTGCATGTTCGGCGTGGAACGACGGTGTCACCGCCCCCGCGGCCGCATAGCCTTTTTCCGCAAGCATTTTCTGATACGCTCCGTCGCGCACCGTTTCCGTCACCAGTACGCACAGCCCCTCGCGCTCAGCAAGCGCGATCATCGTCCGGCAGTTTGCCGCTACGTCAGCGCGCAGATCGTCAATGTCACGGCTGTGGCGCATGTCAGTTCTCCTCCTGCGTCTTGCCGTTCTGCGTGCCGAAGTAGAACGCGATCACCATGAGATACACCGTGTTGAACTCCTGCGTCACCTTTGCCTGCACCGTCAGCACACAGAACGTGACCGTCAGGCACAGCGTCACGATGCTCTTCACGCTCAAAAGATTCGCCAGTCTCTTTTTCAAAAGCTCCATGCTCTCTCACCCCTCGCAGTCCTGCCCGCGGCACACCGTTTCGTACGTCACGCCGCCGGCCGTGTTTTCCGCCTTAGCTTTGGCGTAGTAGCAGGCGGCGCTCGTCCCGTAAGCGCCCCACGCCGCCGTCACCATCGTCGCGATCCATGGGAGCGTACCCATAAAACCTGACGCGACCGCAAACTTTGCCAATGCAAAGCCCTCATACGTCGTATAAAGCACGATCCCGCTCTCGAGCAGCAGCAAGAGCTTGGAAAAGCTCACGCGTTTCTTTTTTGCGCGCCTTCTTTTCCCTTTCATCAGCTCACCCCTGTCATCAGCAGCGAAAGCACCGCCCCGATGAGCACATACAGCACGCGGTCGATCATCGCATCCCAGCGCTTTCCGCCCTTCTGCGTGATGGTCTTCACGTCCGCCTTGATCTCCTTGACGTCCGTCTCCACGCCCTTTTCGCGCGAGGCGAGCACCTCCACTGCCGTTACCAGCTTATTCAGGTCCTTCTGCTGCTGTTCCAGCTTTTCGATGCGGTGCGTGTTCGACTTGGCGCGCTGCTCGGTCTCCGTCAGCTTGACCGAGATCTCCTGTTCCGTCATTCTTCCTCCGGCACCGCCTTTTCAAAGCTCTCCCACGTGTGGTGCGCATCCTCCACACTCTGCCATGTAAATTTCTGTGCCTCGCACTCGAGCCACGTCAGATACCGGAAGTAGAACTCCACCAGCAAATGGCACGGGATGATATCGAGGATGATGCTCTCCACCTGCGAAAACTCATCCGGCACGCCCACGGTGTTCGGGAACCAGACCTTGACCGTTCCCTTTTTCTCCGTCTCCTCCGCCAGCGCCTTGATGCCGCAGCCGCTGAGCGTCGAGTTGATCGCATCCAGCGTGAAGCTGTCGGCGTTGATGCGCGCGAGCGCCGCGATGGCCTCGCGCCGCAGCGCAGTCGAAACGCTGACCGGGCAGCGGGAAAAGAGCTTCTCCCGCCTTGCAAGGCCCTCGCCCTCCGCCGTCTGCAAAACGCCCTCCTGCTCGGCGTATTCCATCGCGCCGTCCGCTTCATCCAGCGCCGCGCCCGCTGCGTACAGCTCTCCGCCGCTCAGCGTGCCGCGCTCGGTGCGGTAAACGCGCATCGGCTCCAAAAGGCGGCAGAGATAGTCATAATACGTCATGCCTCACCCGCCCCGATCTCCGTGATCGTCACCGTGCCGAGCACCGGTAGCTCCGTCGTGCTCACGCTCACATCCTCGTCCGGCGTGAGCAGGTGACAGTTCTTCACGCCCTCCACACCGTAGAGGATGCTCGCGAGCTTCGCTGTATACACCGCCTCGCCCAGTCGTTCACCGGTGAAGTACGCCTGCAGCGCCGCCGTCGCCGCATCGGTGACCTCCTGCATCGTCCAGCCCTGCTCCGCCGTCAGCTCCGCGCTCATGTTGACGGTCTTCTCTGTCGGTGCCTTGACCTCCACATCCACCGCGATCTCGCGCTTTTTCTGCAAGACCGCCTCGATCTCGCCGAGCAGCTTCTCATCCGGCGCGCCCGCGTGCGTCGAAACATACACATCCACCGTGCCGATGCCGCGGGCGCGGCCGACCGCTTTCGCCGCCGCCACGTTCGGAAAGCTCATCGCCTCCTGCTCGTAAAACGCCGCGTTCGCGCCGTTCGGCAGGCGCTTGTAGCTTGCTAGTACGCGCTCGCGCAGCTTTTCGTCGCTCTCCTCGTCGCTGCCGCCGGAAAACGCCTCAGGATTTACGCACTGCGTGATCCCCACCGGATACACGGACATCAGATGGATCGCGCCCGCGATGGCGTTGCCGCTCGCCCCCGCCTCCACGGCGCTCGCCGGCACATCCACATACGTTTCGCCCTTTGCAAGCGTCGCCTTCTCCGTCGTCTCAAAGCGCACACCGCCGCTCGTCATCGCCACACTTCCCGCGTCGATCTCATAATCCGTCACCGCCGCCGACGGCGTGGAAAAGCGCAGCACACCCGTCGCCTTCGCCGCCGGAAGGCGCGTCAGCGCCCGCGTCTCGGCGTGATAATCAAGATACTGCCCCACCGCCGTCTGCGGAAAGCTCTGATCCAGCACCCAGTCCGCCTGCGCCAGAAGCGACTGTACCTCGCTCGCCAGCGCATAGAGGCGCACCATCGCGTCGCAGCCGTCGTTCGGCACAAAGCCCGCCTCCTCGGCAAAGATCGCGCGCATCCGCTCGTAGATCGCGTTCAGCTCTTCCATTCTTCACTCTCCCCCTATCGTCACGACCGCCTCGCCCGTTTCGTTCTCATAGCGCAGCAGCACGCGCAGCTCCAAAAGGCCATTCTTTTCCGCAAGCTCCACGCCCATCACGCTCAGGCTCTTTTCATCCGCCAGTGCCTCGGCCACGTATTGCTTTGCCGCCGTCGCGCGGCTCTCGCCCTTTTCCCGCCATAAAAGGTGCAGCTTGCTGCCAAGCTCCGGCACGAGCGCAAAGCTTCCGCGCCGCACGCTCAGCTTGAAGAGCACGCGTTCCAAAAGCTCGTCCCAGCCGCTCACGCGCACGAGCCCGCCCGCGCCGTCGGCCACATAATCGCGGTCTTTGATCTTCAGCTCCATTCTCAGCCTCCCATTCCCAGATACGGCATCCCGTTGATGAAAAGGAGCCCGTTGATGTCGATGCGCCCGTTGTTGCGCAGCACGATCTCCGTCCCCGCCGCGGCGGAGCGAATGCGCACCTCGCCGGGTGCCAGGTCGTCCACGCTCTGCCCCACCGCGCCCACGGCGTAGGCCTCCTCACCAAAGGTCCCGCCGCGCACCACCAGCACATCCTCGCCCTTTTTCGGCTGCCACTCATAGCCGCCGGGCGCGGCGGTCTTCACCTCGCGCTTTTCCCCGCTGCTGAATACCGCCAGCTCGCCGCCCTCGACCGTCACCGTTCCGTCCTGTGCCGAGGCTACGTCCTGCATCTCATGCTGGCTCAGCTTTCTCGATAGCCACATCGTCTCTCACTCCCTCTGCATCGTCACTTCGCACGCCTCTCCGCTCTCGCCAAAGCGCCTCACGCACTCGATCACGCGGAAATTGCCCACAATGCCGATCTTCGTCCCGCTCACCGCCGCGATATCCCCCGGCGCGGCGGTGAACCGCCCCGCGATCGTCACGCGCAGCGTCTCCGCGCCCTCCTTCGACTTTGCGATCTGATACTCCCCCGTGTAGCGCATTGCCTGCGTGCCGCTGCGCGCCGGCACGTAAAATACGCGCCTGCTCGTGCCGCCGCGAGCACAGAACGCCTCGTTTTTCACGCTCTGCTTCACGCCCGCCTTGCTGTCCACCACCAGTGCCTCGGCGATCACGCCGTAGCGCTTGTCGCAGTAGGCGAGCGCCGTCACCGGCGTTTTGGCGTCGATGCTCACGCGCGCGGCCTTGCGGTTTTTCTTCACTTCCAGCGCGCCCGTCTTGTCGAAATACGGTGCGATCCCGCCGTGCAGCGCCGCAAAATCGTTCAGCGCCTTCCACTGGCTCGAACCGTTCGCCACGCGGTACCGTGCCGCAGCCGTCACCGCGTCATAGCCCGTGCACACGATGCCGTACGGCGTCACATGGTTTTTGAGGATCTCCTCCATCGTCGCCCACTGATAGCTCACGCTCTCTGCCTCGTTGTCGAGCAGCAGCGCCGCCATGCCGCGTCCGCTCACCTCAAGTTGCAAGCCCTTTTCATCGCATGTCACGCCGCACTCGTCCACGACGCCCGCAAATTCGACCGTGCCGTCCTCTCTCGCCGTGAAGCGCACCGCCCGCCGCAGCGTCTCCGCCATCGCAGGCTCGTATGCGCACCGCAGCGTAAAGCTGTCGCACGGCACGCTTCCCGTGTAGGAAAATTCCCACTTCAGCAGCGTCGGCAGCTCAAACTGCGCACCGTCGCACGTCGTCAGATATCCCTTCATCACGGCAGCGTCACCCGCTCTCCCACGGCGATCCTGTTGGGATTTTTGATCTGCGGATTCACGTTCAAAAGCGCCGTCAGCGTCACGCCATACGTGTTCGCGATGCCCCACAGCGTGTCGCCGCGCTTGACCGTGTAGTACGAGCTCGCCGTTTTCGTTCCCGTGCCCGCGCTGCCGCTTCCGCCGCTCACGCGGATGAGCGACGTATCGAGTGGGCTCGTCTCCCAGAAGGCAAAGCGGTAGCGCACGTAGTTTTCAAGCGGCTGCTGCGCCAGTTCCAGCAACACAAAGTACGCCTGCGACGCCTGCCACACCGGATGGATCAGCAGCCCCGGCCCGCCCTGATAGAAGACCGATGCCAGCTTTTTGAACTCGTCGTAGGCGCCCTTCCCCGCAAAAACGCCTTCGCCCTCCATCACGCGGTAGCTCATTCCGAGATCCTGCATCCCGTAGCGCCCGAACGGCACCTTCGCCACTGCCACCTGCCGCTTGAACGAGATGGTGTAGGTCTCCGGGTTGTGCGGCCAGACATAATCCTTGTATCGCATCGGTGCAAGGTTCATCCTCCCGCCCCTTTCTCAGTAAAATAAAAATCCGCCGTCGTATCGGCGCGCGTCGCGCTCTAAGCTCAGCGAAAACGACTCCGTCTCGCGCACCTCCTGCTCCTGCGCGAGTGAAAAGTCATTTTTCCCTCGCGCTGCCGCCGCGCTCGCCCCGTCGCGGCCGTCCGCGCTCAGGAGCTTTCTTATCCAGTCGGACGCATTGTCCGCGCTCTCGGCCTCGCTCGCGCGCAGAAGCGCAGCGTTCGCCGCCGCAGTGCCCGCCAGATCGGCAGAAAACGCCGTCTCCCTCTCCGAGCCATCATCTTCTTGCGTCGCACCCAGCCCGAGCTTTTGCCCAAGCCGCACCGCCGCCGTCTCCACCGGATCATCCGCTGCTTCTGCCACAGTTTCCGCGCCGCCGCTCATCTCCGCATCCTGCGCCGCGGCTTCCTCTTCCGAAAGCTGCGCCTCCGCCGCCTTTTTCTGCGCCGTCCCCTCCGGCACAAGGGAGAGGCGCTTTTTCAGCGCCTCTTCCCGCGCGCGCCACAGCTCTGCGCCTCTTTGCAGCGCCCATTCGATGTAATTCAAGGTTTTCGCCCCTCCTTCATGCGGATAAAGCGCGCCATATCAAAGCTCGCGTTGCCGCCGCCCGCGGCCTCGCCGAGCTTTGCGCCGCAAATGCTGCACCGTGCCTCCTCCGCGCGCGTCCGGCACTCGGGGCACAGCCGCTCCATCGCCTCCTCGCGGTCGAGCATCTCGTGCACAAGGCAATAGAGGTAGTCCGCGTCCGTCATCTCCTGCGCGCGCTTTTCGCTCGGCAGCGCGCCGGCATATCGGAGCACGCGCCATTTCAGCCGTTCGTAGGGCGCGTGCTCCATGCTTTTTTTAGCGCTTCCACCTTCTCGCGCCCGTCCTCGCTCGACGGGTTCTCCGCCCCGTCAAGCAGCGCGTAGCACCGCACCAGCTCGTTGATCTCGCCGACGCTCAGTACATTTTCAACGTCCTCCGCGCTTGCAAAGGCCGCCTCTCCGCCCTCCGTCAGGCTTCTTTTGAGCAGCGCCGCGTTCGCGCGCAACGCACGCTCTTCTTCGTCGGCGCAGTCAAGCTGCGCGATCTCGCGCCGCAGCGAGAGCGTCTCGCGGGCTGAAAGCAGCCGCATCGCGCACGTTCTCTCCCCGATGCGCACCGTCTTCTCCCGCTCGCGTCCCAAAAAGTTCAGCAGAAGCTCGTCCATCAGCTTGCGATCTCCATGCGCTTACGCGCGATGATCGTCACCTTCTCCGCCGCCGGGTCGCCGAGCTTGCCCGCCTCTTCAATGCTGCTCCAGCGGCACTGCGAGTAGATGATGCGCTTGTCCGGCTTGCAGATCACAAGCGAAAAGTCGTTCAGATCATAGAAGTTGATGCCGTCGCTGATGGCCTCATCCGTCGCGTACAGGCGGCTCAACTCCAGCGTGTACTTGTTCGCGCCCGCGATCGTCGCCACCGGCTCGTTTTCGCCAAAGGCCTCGATCTCGCGGCTCGTGCGCGTCGCTCTCGTCGTGTAGCTCTGCACCACCGCCACCTTTTTGCCGTCGACTTCGAGATAGATGTCGCTGCTCAGCGGCAATACCGTATTCGCCATATTTTTCCTCCTTACACCGTGATGTGCGCCGTCAGATAGATGCGGTTCAGCCCGTGCGCCACCGTAAAGCTGAATTCCACCAGGCACACCGTCGGGTCGCTCTTGAGCGCGCTCACCAGCACCTCGCCGTAGCTGTCCACGATCTCGCGGCTCTTCATCTCCTCGAGCTCCAGCACCACCTGCGAGCGGATGGCCCCGCGGCTCTGCGCGGTGTTTTTGCTGCGGGCAAAGCGCGTGCGCAGCGCGCTGCGGATCGTCGGAATGACCTCATCCACGATCAAAATGGTCGTCAGCTCGCGCCACGTCGTGTCCGCCGCCCCGCCGCTCGAAGTCTTCGTCGTGATACCTCGCACCGGTGAGGAAACGCCGCCCACCGTCTCGATTGGCGTCACGCCGCCGCGCACCAGCTGGTCGATCTCATTGTCACTCAGTCTCTTGTCCGCCGCGCCGAAAAGCGTCAGCTCCGCGCCGTTGATAGGCACGGACGGGTCGGTGTTTCCCGCGATCACCGCCGCCACCGCCGCCGCGGCAAACACCGCGCTCATCGTACCGCCGTCGTCCGATGCGATATCCGGTCCCACCAGCACTACGCGCTCGCTGTTGACAGCCTTCGCGCGGTTCACCATCTGCGCGACCGTCTCTTCCGAACCACCGATGACCGCGATGCGCTCGCGTCTCGCCGCCGAGGCATCCTCTGCCGCCGTTTTGAGGAGCAGATGCACGCTCTGCGCCGCGCTGTCGCACACCATCACGCCGACGTCTTCCTCATCAGAGAGCGCCGCAAACGCGCTCGCGTAGTCCTTCTCTTCACTCTCGTCCTTGCCCACGGCCACAGCCTTCACTGCACCCGCGCCGTTGGCGAAGAGGAATTTGAGCAGCGTGCTCATGCCATACACGCCGCTCGCATCCTCCCCGAATACGCTCTTTCCCTCTTCATACGAGGTGATGAGCTCCACCTTATTGGCCGTCCCCTTCGTCGCCACCGCTGCCGCGCCGATCGTCTTCGCCGCAGCGCTCGCGCTCACCACGCTTGATGCGTCGTAGGACGAATACACGCCCGGCCGCTCATGGATCGTACTATTCACGTTCTTTCACCGTGCCTTTCAATACAAAATCGGTAAACACCGTCTCATCCTCCGCCGCCTCCGCGACAAAGTACGCCGCATATTTCGCGCCCGCATCCAGTCGGAACATTCCCGTCGTCTTGTCCCAGCCGGTCTTGCCCCACTGGAGCGATCCGAGCTTCAGCCCCTCCGGCAGCGCCGCCATCAGCGCCTGCGTCACCGCCTCCGCCGCTTTTTCGCAGCCCGCCGTGCCCAGCGCCCTCGGCGCATACACCTCGATGAGCAGCGTCAGCAGCATTTTTCTCCCGTAGACAGATACCGTCTCCCGCGTCGCCTCGTCGACCTTTTCTCCCAGATACTGGGCCGCGCCGCTCTCCTCGATCACCGTCTCCTTCGTGCCGACCGCCGCTACTGCGGTCGCATACCGCTTGAGCTGTTCTTCGCTGTAACTCTCGATCGCCGCGTACCCCGCCGCCTTGATCGCCGCAGCCACCGCGCGCTTCACCTGTCCGACCGCCGTCATGCCTCTTCCTCCTTCGGATGCAGCATCGCCCAGTAGTAGGCGATCTCCTCGCCCACGTAAAACGGCCCCGCCGCGCGCACGACGTACCGCCTCTCTCCGCACTGCACAAAGTCACCCATCGCGATCTTGACGTCCTCCGGTCCCAGGTACCGCCAGCACTGCTCGTCGACCGCGCCCAGCGCCGTCACAGAGAACGGCTCCTCGCCGTTCTCCCTCTTCACAAGCTGCAAAAATGCCTTCGTCTCCGCCGTCTCTCCGCCGTGCAGCACCGAAACGCTCATGCCGTAGCGCGCGAATGCCTCACTCAGCGCCCGCTTCACGTCTCCACCCCGCGGAAGCAGAACCCGCCGTCCGTCGTATACGGGCGCATCAGCGCCCACGCCTGCTCGCGCAGCAGCGACAGCCTTTTGCTCCCCTCATCGGACGAACGCTTCGTCACTGTCAGGTCGCCCGCGCGCAGGGAGGAAAACTCCTCCCCACCCGCTCTCGCGCTCTCCAGCGCGGCCGCCGCCAACCACGACGCCGCGCAGATAAACGCGCTCTCGCAGTCCTCCTTGGCGACGCCCTCTTTCAGCGCGCGCACAAGGCTCTCCTCCTGCGCCGTGCAGATCATTCGGAGCATGCTCTTCTCGCTCTCGTCCGCCTTGCTCAGCGCACACGCGATCGAAAAGATCTGCTCGCTCATGCTCTCCGCCATTCGCTCTTCCTCCTTACTTTTTACTGTAAGGACAGCACCTTCGAGGCCTCCTGATACGGCTTTGCAAAGCCGGAAATGCTCGTGATGGCCGCGCGCTCCAGCTGGCGGTCGATGAGCTTGTCGTACTCGACCAGCACCTCGCTGCCGCAGATGCGCTCGAGCGCATAGTTCTTGTCAAGGCCGATGATCTTGCCCGCGGGCATTGCGCTCGTGCGCAGGAGCTTCGCACCCAGCGGGGTCGCGAGCGTGCCCGTGCCCTGGAAGTTGAGGCCCGTCAGCGGGTTCTGGAACTCCGAGAGCTTGAGCATCGCGAGCATCATGTCGCTGCCCATCAGCATCGTGTTCATCGTATAGGGGTCAAACTGCGACCAGAAGCCCAGCAGCGCGTCATAGCTCAGCGTGCCCTTCGTGCCGCCGATGCCGCCATCGCCGATGGTATAGCTTGTTGCCGCATTGTTGTTGCCATCGCCGTTCATCAAAACGTCGATGGCGTCCTTTAAGTGCATGCGCGCGATGTACGCGCCGATCTGGCGCAGCGTCACAGAGAAGAGGTCCAGTCGCTGGAAGCGGATCGCCTCATAGGACGCGACCAGCATTCTGCCGCGCTTGTGGAGCTTCACAAGGTTTTCCTGCGTGCGGATGCTGGTCGTCGGGATGCCCGCGCCCTCCTCCACGCGCTTGAGCTCCTTGTCGTCATCCGTCGGAACGGACGCGATAGAGCGGTAGTCCATGCCGTCAAAATTCGTCACGGTCGCAGTGATGTCGGGCAGGATGTCGCTTTCCATGCCCTGTCGTACCACGCGGGAGACGAACTCCGGGAACAGCACGGACGATTCGCTCGTGTGGAAAAACTTTTCCACCATGTCGCTGCCCGCGCCCTTGACGTGGATATCAAAGCGCTTGAGCTGGCGCTGGAAGGCGTCGAGTCCCTCGAGCGCCGTGCCCTTGTAGTTCTCGCTCGGGTCGAGCGATTCGAGCACCTTCAGAAAGCTCTTGCCGCTTTGACCGTACATGCCCTTTTCGAGCTTCACATTTTCATACTGATAAGCCATTTGTCCTTCTCCTCCTTAAAGCTTGATGACAGCCTTGCCCGCCGCGCTGTCCACGCTCAGCACAAGATAGCTGCTGCCGTTCTGGTTGTCGCCCGGCTTGCTCACGCCGCCCGAGCCGTCCGCCACCAGCTCGCTAAAGCCTACCGCAGGCGCCGTGCCGCTGTACTTCACGCTCGCAAGGCCGCCGAGCTGCACCGTGCAGGCCTTGCCGTCATGCGCGACGGCGCGCACCACGCCGCAGAAGCCGTCGCCCGCCGTGCACTTGCCCACCGTGCCGTTCGTGCTCACCTTCACAATGTCGCCCTCGCTGACCGCGCCGCAAACAAACGTTGCGCACCACTCGCCGATGCCCTCATAAGAAATGCTCATACCGTTCCTCCTTGATCTGTTGTTCTATCCAAAAAGCGCCGCTGCTTTTTGTTCCTTTTCACACGCGAAAGTCGCTCTCGTCCTCCGCCGCTTTCGTCTTCTCTCCGTAAGTGAGCTGCGTGCGCAGCCCCAGCTTTTTCGCCATCTTCCCGCGATACAGCTTCTCCATCTCCTTGAGCTCGCTCTCGTCGAGCTTTTCCGCGAGCTTTTCAATGGCCTCGCCATCCGCCTCCTGCTCGCACACGAGCATCAGCCGCTTCACCTCGCCGCGCAGCTCACTCAAGTAGCGCTTACCGACCTCCGCCTGCTTTTCAAGGCTTTCAAGCTCCCTCTGGTTCGCTCTTGACCCGCGCCGCTTGACGAGCGTCTTGAGCGTGCCCGCGTCCTCTCCGCCGCAGCGCTTCAAAACGCCCGCTCTCGGCTGCGCCGGTACCGCTACAAAGCTCCACTCATACGCGTCCTGCGCGTTCACAAGCTCCGCGCAGCACACCTTGCCGCCGTACACCTCGCCCTTTTTGTGCGCGCAGGTGTTGATGTCCTCACCGCAGATGGAGCACACGCACCTTTCCACGCTGCACCCCACGCTCACTTCCTTTTTGATGCCGCCCTCGATCTGCGCGATCAGCGCGTCGTTCTCGCCGCCGCGCAGCATATACGCATAGCCCTTGAGATAGCAGCGCCCCTCGCCCTGCGAGCAAACGCCCTCTTCCTCCACGATCTCCGTGCGATAGATGCGCGCCGCCTGCCCCTTCGCCGTCCACTCGTGGTCAAAAATGCCGCTTTTGCCCACAAACAGCTCCGCGAGCTCTTCGAGCGTCGCGCGCGGAAAGCGCTCGCCGTCCCGGTCCACCTCGTTGTCGCACAGCCGCACGGCAAAGGTGTAGACCTCGTCCTCTTTGAGCGCGCGCTTCGTGAACTGATTGATGATTGCCAGTTCCTCGCGCGTCACCATGCTGTTTTTGAGCCCATTGCTCTCTTTTCTCACTTCCATGCTCATTTCCCCTCCGCTTCATCATTTTCCTGCCTGAGCTTTCGCGCCTGCTGCAAGTAGAGTGCCGCTTTGGCCTCCTCCACCTCATCCTGCAGGTTGATGTCCTCCCAGTCCACCACCGCACGGCAGCCGTAGCCGTGCATCCTAAGCCACAGCGTACAGACGCGCTCGATGACCGGTTCGAGCGTGCGCCGCAGCGCCGTGATCTCGCTTGTCAGCATATCCGCCTGCTGCGAGCTCATCCGCTCGGTCGACGACCAGCTCAGCCCCAGCATAAACGGCGGCAGCCCCGTCTTCGCCACCAGCTGCTCTAAGATCTGCCGTACCGGCGTCTCGCTGTCGAGGATCTGGTTGTCCGCGCCGATGGCCTTGATCGATACATCGCCCACCGATACAAAGTCGCGCACGCTGCCGTTTCTGCCCTCCTGCATCGCCCGCGACCATTCCTCGGCGATCTGCTCGGCGCGCTCCTGTGCCGCCCCGCGGTCGAGCTCGCCGTCCTGCGGCTTATACGTCACCGCAAAGCGCACATTGCCGCAGCGGTCCCAATTCTTTCCCATCGCGTCGTAAATTTTCAGCAGCAGTCCCGTTAAGTACGGCATTGACCGCAGCATTGAAACGCCGTAGGGATGCTCTATCTCTGGATTGAGCGGAGTGAAGAGCAGCAGGTCCTGATACTCCAGCGGCACGCTGCGTCCGCCGCCATCCACACCGCACAGGCAGAATTCGAGCGGATTGTCCCCCTCGCGCACCTCCACCTGCGAAACGTCCGCGCACAGCACCGCCGCGATCTCGCGTCCTTCCGCGTCCGGTACGATCTCGCCCACCGCGCGCCCGCAGGTCAAAAGCGAATCGAGGTAACAGTCCAAAAAGGCGTTGATGCCCCTCTGCCCTCTGCCCACCGGCACCTCGCACAAAAAGCGCTGCAAGCCCTGCTCCGCCCGCTCGTTGCCGCATGCCACGCGCACGCCGCCCGTCAGCCGGATCAGCTTGCAGATGGCCGCGTCCACCACCGGCACCGCCTCGCGCACCTCGCGGTAAAGCGCTGTCTCCCCGTCCAGCAGCGGCACATAGCTCTCAAGCCGTCCGAATGTACTGCGTCCGCCGCTGCGCAGCTGCACGGCGGTCTCGCCGCCCGTGCTTCTCTCCTTCTGCCAGGGTACTTTCATCCTGTCCTCTCCTTTTCCGTTTTGTTCATCGCGCCGCGCGCTCCACCGCGCGCATCGCAATGCCGCCTCCGCGTTCCTTTTTCGCGATCGACACGGCAAAATACCGCATCTCATCCATCGCGTGATCTCTCTCCTTTTTCGGCCGGTCTCTTCCCGTTCCGCTGTCCTCCCAGCAGTACGCCGCGATCTCGCTAAGGCAGCTCTCGCAGCCCTCGCAGATCACGATCTTTCGCTGCTTCAATAGGTTCGCCGTCACGCGGATGCCGTCCGCCACATCGTTGTCCGCCCTGCTCACAGGGAATCCCTCGCGCCGCAGCGCCTCGATAAAGCTCGCCGCCGACGGGTCGACGATCACCTTTTCCACCGTCTCCCCCGCTGCGAACTTTTTAAGGTCCGCCACATACTCCGCGTCTGTCTTCTGCTGCCCCTCTCTGCGCGAATCGAAGTAATACTCCCTCGCCCGGTACCACACCCCGTCCTTGAGCGCCCACAGGCCAAAACTCGTCGGATTCACCGTCCCGTAGTCGATGGAGATTCTCACCCGCTCCCACGGCTTCTCCGGCACCCGCCCGCAGTACTCCTGCGGCGTAAAGAAGTCATAGATGAGCCCCTTCGCCGCCGTCCACTCGCCCAGGATGAACCGCCGGTAAAATGTCCCGCTGTATGCCTTTTCGTACCGCGCTCGAATGCGCGGCGAGAGCGACGGATTGTCGTCCATCGTAAAGTGCAGATACAGCGCCCCGCGCTCCTCCGCGCGCAGGATCCACTCGCGGTAAAACCAGTGCATCGGCCCCTCGGGGTTGCAGTTGAACCACAGCTTGCTGCCCGATACGCTGCATCGCGCGCTCGCCTGCTCCACAAACGAGCGCGGCATCAGCGCCGCCTCGTCGAACAGCACCCCCGCCAGCGTCACGCCCTGGATGAGTGCCGCGCTCCCCTCGTCGTATCCGCCGAAGAGGTAAAAGCGGTTCTCCCGTCCGCCGCTTCGCACGATCACCAGATTCTCGCTTCGCTTCTCCTCGCAGTGAAAGCCCAGCGCCGTCACCTTCGGCAAGATCTCGTGCAGCACATTTCGCCGCAGCGACACGATCGTCTTCCCGCACAGCGCAAATTGCTCGCCGCTAAAGCGCCGCATCGCCCACAAGAAAAAGCCCATCCCCATCGACAGCGTCTTCCCGCTTCGCACCGCCCCGTCGCAGATGATCGCGTCGTACTCTTTGTACTTGGGGTTCGCCCACCAGGTCATCGCCGTCTTCTGCTTGGCGGAAAACTGCTTCACGGCCGCCAATCATCTCTCTCCTCTCCCGCCTGCTCCAGCGCCTCCAAGAACTCCGCCGCCTCGTTCGCGTCCCCCGCCCCCAGCATCTCGTAAAGCGCGCTCAGCGCCTTCACCCGGTCGACGAACTTGACCTCCACCGTCCCGTTAGCGTTTCTCTTGAATTCCGCCACCGCCGACAAGTCCATCTTGCGGATCAACTGCGCCGTCGGCTCGCTCAGATACGTCAGTTCCACGCCCCGGTTCACCCGTCCGAACGCGATCTTCTTGAGCGCCTCGATCACATCCTCGCGCCCCAGCTCCTTTTTCTCCATCGTGTCCCCCCATTTTGTTTTCTCTTTTCACCCGAACCCCGCCGCACCCGTTTTGTTGCACAGTCGTATGCACGCGCGCAAAATTTTGCGCGCAAAAAATGCCGCAGTACCTGCGGCAGCGAAAAAGGGAGGGGCATCTCTTTCCAAAAAGAGATGCCCCTCCCTTAAACCCTCCCAGAGAAAATTTCACGTTGGTAGCCTCTGGCTCGAATGGCCTTTATGCCTCTGGAATGAAAATGCCTGCCAGGTGATGGTGCTAAACGATTTGGCCTGCTCCTATCATCCGCTGCCGCTCTGCTGATCTTGTAGAAGTGCTGACTAATTACCGTCTACCGCGGCACCCATCAATGCGGCGAGCGAAGCAATGCCGCATTCCGCACGAAGTCTGCCGCCAAGCAAACGTCACTCGCGCCTCACGACAGTAAGGCGCGGTTGAGAGTGGTGACGACTCGCAGAAGATTCATGGCGAAGCCATGTACACCGCACCTGATTGCGCAGCGCGTGCAGCTCTTCAAGCTACAAGCTGCCAATGTGCGGGGTCAAGGGGCAAGGCCCCTTGCGTTCTCTTGGGGGATTTAAAGGGGGCCATTCTCTCACGTGAGAGAATGGCCCCCTTTATTCGCGCCCCTGCGCGGCGCAGGGGAATCCCCTCCCAGCATGGGAGACAATTATTCGAGAATGAGCTTTTCCAGCTCACTCGCATCATCGGCGATCATCTTCGCGCCGGCTTCGATCACAACTTCCCTCGAGCGGAAACCCCAGCTCACAGCGATGACGTCCAGTCCGGCGTTCAGCCCCGTCTGCACGTCCACTTCGGAATCTCCGACGAACACCGCGTCCTTTTTTGCAATTCCCAGCGCTTTCAGCGCCGTCTCCGCCATGTCGGGGTACGGCTTGCAGCGCACGCCGTCGCTCGGGCCGACGGCAAAGTCCATCCGGTCGCCGAAATACTCACGGCTCAACTTCTGCACCGCGCTGTCCGGCTTGTTCGACACGACCGCCAGCTTGATGCCCTTTGCCTTCAGCTCGCTCAGCATGTCCAAAAGTCCGTCGTACACCCGTGTTTTGATCTGGCAGTGATCCTGATAGTACGCGCGGTACGCCGTCAGCACCTCCATGATCTTTTCCTCGCTCGTCCCCTCCGGCACGGCGCGGCGGATCTGCTTTTCCGCCCCGTTGCCGACAAAACGCCGCATCTCCTCAAGGCTCCGCTCTGGATAGCCCATCTGCCGCAGTACATGGTTCGTGCTGTCGCGCAGGTCCTCCAGCGTATCGAGCAGCGTCCCGTCCATATCAAAAAGAACCGCTTTATAGCTCATATTCTTCCTCTTTTCTTGTTTTGTTGCCTTATTATAATCTGCTTCATGCACAAAGCGCAACCCCGTTTTTGCTCATATCTCTCCGTCTGCACCCTTGCGCCCCCTCTTCTCCTCTGATATAATTATTGAATGATTTTATAGGTAAGGAGCGCTGTCATCATGCATGAACTGGAACGTCTCTATCATATCCACTGCGCCAAGGGCGAGGTCGGCCGCTATGTGATCCTGCCCGGCGACCCCGGCCGCTGCCCCTCCATCGCCGCGCTGTTCGACGATGCCCACCTCGTCGCGCAGAACCGCGAATACACCACCTACACCGGCACGCTGCTGGGCGAAAAGGTCTCCGTCTGCTCCACCGGCATCGGCGGCCCGTCCGCCTCCATCGCCATGGAGGAGCTGCATCAGCTCGGCGCGGACACCTTCATCCGCACCGGCACCTGCGGCGGCATTGACTTAAACGTCAAGTCCGGCGACATCGTCGTCGCCACCGGCGCCATCCGCTACGAGCACACCTCGCTCGAATACGCGCCCATCGAGTTCCCCGCCGTCGCCGATTTCGACATCACCCTCGCCCTTCGTCAGGCATCCGAAGAGCTCGGCTACTGCACCCACACCGGCGTCGTCCAGTGCAAGGACAGCTTCTACGGCCAGCACTCCCCGGAAAAGAGCCCCGTCTACTACGAGCTTCTGCAAAAGTGGGAGAGCTGGAAGCGCCTTGGCGTCAAGGCAAGCGAAATGGAGTCTGCCGCAATGTTCGTCGTCGCCTCCGCGCTCGGCTGCCGCTGCGGCTCCTGCTTCCACGTTGTCTGGAACCAGGAGCGCGAAAAGGCCGGCCTCGATCAGGACATGAGCGAGGACACCTCCGCCTCCGTCAAGGTCGCCGTCGAAGGTCTCAAGAAGATCATCCAGCGTGACCGCGAGCTCGCCGCGCTCCCGAATCACGATCAAAAGCTGCTCGAAAAGAAAGAAAAGGGGCTTCTCCATGAGTGATAAAAAGGTCATCGGTATCCTCGGCGGCATGGGTCCTCTCGCTACCGCCGACCTCTTTCAGAAGATCACCCTGCACACGGCTGCCTCCTGCGATCAGGACCATCCGCGCGTGTGCATCGACTCCAATACCAATATTTCCGACCGCACGGCAGCCCTCCTGCACGGTGGCGCCGACCCCGTCCCCGAAATGGTCAGGAGCGCGCAGCGCCTCGAGTCCATCGGCGCGGATCTTCTCATCATGCCCTGCAACACCGCGCACAACTTTTATGACGCCGTCGCCTCGTCCGTCTCCATCCCCGTTCTGCACATGATCGCCATCACGCGCGACGCGCTCAAGTCCCGCGGCGTCAAGTGCGCCGGTCTCCTCGCGACCGACGGTACCGTCCAGACCGGCATCTACCAGCGCACGTTCGAGGGCAGCGGCGTCGAGCTCCTCACCCCCGATAACGCCGAAGATCAGGCCGCCGTCATGGACATCATCTACAACGGCGTCAAGGCCGGCGACCTCACGCACGACGCGACCGCCTTCCGCGCCGCCTGCGAGCATCTGCTCGCGCGCGGAGCCGAAGTCCTGATCCTCGGCTGCACCGAGCTCCCCCCCGCGTTCGACATCTATCATCTCGATTACCCCAACGTCGACCCGACGCTTGAGCTGGCGCTCGCCGCCGTCCGCGCCGCGGGCTGCCAGACAAAGTGAGGAGACGCGCATGAGCTACGCCGATCAGGTCTTCCGCGTCAACTGCCTCGACATTCTCCAAAACGGCGTGCGCGACGACGACCTCACCGTCCGTCCCCACTGGGAGGACGGCACCCCCGCCCACACGATCAAAAAATTCGGCCTTGTCAACCGCTACGATCTCCAAAAGGAGTTTCCCATCCTCACCCTGCGCCGCACATACCTCAAAAGCGCGGTGGACGAGCTCCTCTGGATCTGGCAGAAAAAGTCCAACAACGTCCACGACCTCTCCTCCCACATCTGGGACGCCTGGGCGGACGAAACCGGTTCCATCGGCAAGGCCTACGGCTATCAGCTTGGCGTCAAGCACCAATACAAGGAGGGCATGTTCGATCAGGTCGACCGCGTGCTCTATGACCTCAAGCATAATCGCGCCTCGCGCCGCATCCTCACGAGCCTCTACAATTTCGAGGACCTACACGACATGAACCTCTACCCCTGCGCCTACTCCATGACCTTCAACGTCTCAAACGGCACGCTGAACGCCATCCTGAACCAGCGCTCGCAGGACATGCTCGCCGCCAACAACTGGAACGTCTGCCAGTACGCGGTGCTCGTCCACATGTTCGCTCAGGTCTCCGGTCTCAAAGCCGGCGAGCTCGTCCACGTCATCGCCGACGCGCACATTTACGACCGCCACATCCCCATCATCGAAAAGATGCTCGCAGAGCCGGAGCACCCCGCCCCGCAGTTCACACTCGATCCCGCCGTGACGGATTTCTACGCTTTCATCCCCGACAGTGTCCGGCTGGAAAATTATCAGTTCAGTCCCTTTGAAGACAAGATCCCCATTGCCGTTTGAGCATTCGCGTCGGCAAAATTTATAGAGAAAGCCATGGAGTTGATACTATGACCGCAATCGTCTGCGTTTCCCAGAGCTGGGGCATCGGCCGCGACGGCGCGCTGCTGTTCCGCATCTCTGCCGACCACAAGCGTTTCCGCACCCTCACCGTCGGCAAGACCGTCATCCTCGGCCACAAGACCCTCGACACCTTCCCCGGCGGCAAGCCCCTCAAGGACCGCCGCAACATCGTCCTCTCCCACCGCGACCTCGACGTCCCCGGCGCGGAGATCGCCCACTCGTTTGATGCAGCCGCCGCGCTCGGCGGCGACGACGCCATCGTCATCGGCGGCGCCAGCGTCTACATGGCGCTTCTCTCCCGCTGCGACCGCGTCTACGTCACCAAGGTCGACGCCGACCCGGACGCCGACAGCTTCTTCCCCAACCTCGACGACAATCCCGACTGGCGCATCGAGTCGGAGAGCGAGACCTTTGAGGAAAACGGCCTCAAGTTCCGCTATGTCGACTATGTCCGCAAGTAAAAAGAGGGGCCTTGGCCCCTCTTTTTTTGCGCCCTAAAGGGCACGTGGAAGCAGCGCCAGCGGCGCTGCACGGGAAAAGGGGGCTATTCTCTTTCACGAAAGAGAATAGCCCCCTTTAAATCCCCCAAGAGAAAGGTTTCGATTGGCAGTCTGAGGCTCGAACAGCCTTTATGCCTCTGGAATGCAAATGCCTGCGCGCGGCTTCGCCGCGTTTGGTGTTGCTATACGACTTGACTCTCTCCTATTATCCGCTGTTGCGCAGCCGTCGGCAGCTCTGCTGCCTTACGGATGCGGCACACCCCTTGCGGGTGCCGCTCTGCTGATCTTGTGGAGGTGCAGCCTAATTTCCGCCAACTTTGGATTTGTACGATCTTACTACTGCCTGCCAAGGCGGCATTGCTGCGCTCGCCGCGGTTATGTCAGCGGTGATATTCCAGCAGATCGCCGACGGTGCAGTGCAGCACGCAGCAGATGCGGGCCAGAATGTCAAGGTCAAGTTTTTCAACGTCACCGCGATACCACTTGTCGACGACCTCAAAGCGCACACCGATCCTTCTTGCCAACGTGTTGCGGTTGATGCCGTCACTGTCCATGCGCTCCTTTAACTTGAGCCGCACGTTTCCATACTCTTCCATTGTGATGATACCGCTGTCAGCCATATTTTTCACCTCAACGGTATACTATGGTGATAGTAACGTCTTGACTATTCGCTTATTTATAGTTACTATTTATATAGTATTTCAAAGGAGGATATGATTATGCTGACCTACAAAAACCTTTATTTCTCTCTGGTTCGCAGTATGAGCGAAGCCATCGACCTCTACGACGAGGGAAAGGGCATTCTCGCCCGCGAAGGCCTGAAAAAAGCCCTGTTGGACGCAGAAGACCAAGTCATTTCCCACGACATCATCCCCGACGAACCCATCAGCAGCTCCCACCCAGCAGAAGACTAAACAGCGCGGCGAGCGCAGCAAAGCCGCCCCCGCACACAGTCTGTCGCCACGCTACCGTCACTCGCGCCTCACGATAGTAAGGCGCGGTTGCTGAATGAACCGACTCGCAGAGACTCGTGGCGAAGCCACGTACACCGCACCTGATTGCGCAGCGCGTGCAGTTCTTCAAGATAAAAACTGCCAATGTGCGAGGTCAAGGGGCAAGGCCCCTTGCGTTCTCTTGGGGGATCTAAAGGGGGCCATTCTCTCACGCGAGAGAATGGCCCCCTTTGCCGCACCCCTGCGGGTACGCAGGGAAAAGCACGCATCGCTGTCGCGCTGCATCACGCGCAGCGGAACGCTTCCACAGCCGCCCCATCCGCGCAGCGATACAGCCGCCCGCCCTTGGCGTAAAACGTCTCATTCCCCTCGTCGCATTCGACGTTCCAGCGCAGACGCCACACTGTCTCGGCTCCGTTTTCGTCATAGCCCTGCCAGCCGAAGCAGCTGACCTCGTTCAGCGCTTTCACGTTCCTCCCAAGCCGCAGTGTCACCGTGCAGTCGACGATCTTCGCGTTCGGATAGTCCCTTTCCGCGTCTGCCGCAACTTTCTCGTCACCGAAGACGACCTGGGTATTCCATATCTCCGGCGCGTTCAGCGCAAACGCCGTCGGCACACCGCGGCCGATATACCCGCCGAGCGCCGTCACCTTGTAGCCGTGCACTTCATCGGGAATGACGATCACCGCGCCGTCGCTCCCGTCCCAGTCAACGTCCGCCGCAAAGGCTTGATGCGTCACCAGGTTGCGGTAGTAGCGCTGCCCGTCTGTGTCTGTCCAGTCCGCCGCGCGGTATCCCTGCGCACCGGTCAGCATCCATAAGAGGACTCCGACCGCCGCGGCGATCAGCGCGACCGGCAGCGCGATCGCGCCCATCTTTCCGGAATGTTTCTTCTGCATGACAATACTCCTTTCTTCATCCTTGCAAAGGGTCTTTTCATTTCCATCCAAGTTGATTATAATAGACAGACACCGCATTTGTAAAGGAGGTCCACCGCATGGCGACGCTCAACACCGATATCCGCTATATCAAGGGCGTGGGCGAAGCGCGCGCCAAGTCGCTCGCCAAACTCGGCATCACCGACCTGCGCTCCCTCCTTTCCTACTTTCCCCGCGCCTACGACGACCGCCGCGCGTACAAGAAGATCGCCGACCTCATCCCCGGCGAGAATGCCTGTGTCTGCGCCGTCATCGCGGGCGAGCCCAGGCTCTCGCGCATTCGCAAGGGGCTCGACCTCGTCAAGCTCCGCGCCGTCGACGAGACCGGCGCGCTTGAACTTACCTATTTCAACCAGTCCTACCTCAAAAACACCTTTCACACCGGCGACGCCTACGTCTTCTTCGGCCGTGCCGAGGGTACGCCGAACCGCCCGCAGATGACCAATCCCCTCTTCGAGCGCGAGGGCGCGCACCAGATCACCGGCCGCATCATGCCCATCTACCCGCTCACCGCGGGCGTCAGCCAGTCGATGCTCTATAAGGCCGTCGAACAGGGCCTTGCCGCCTGCGTCGACGAACTTCCTGACATCCTTCCTGAGAACGTCCGCCTCGTCTACCAGCTCTGCCACACCCGCTTTGCCTACGAAAACATCCACTTCCCCACAGACGACGAAGCCCTCTCCGCCGCGCGCCGCCGCCTTGCGTTCGAAGAGCTTTTCCTGCTCGCGCTCGGCCTCAAGCTCCTGCGCGAGCGCAGGACGTTCGTCGCGGGAAAACAGTGCAAAAAAGTCGGCCTTTCGCCCTTTTTCACCTCTCTCCCCTTTTCCCTCACCGGCGCACAGCGCCGCGCCATCGGCGATATCGCACGCGACCTGACAGGTCAGCGCCCGATGAACCGCCTCGTGCAGGGCGACGTCGGCTCGGGCAAAACGATGGTCGCCGCCGCCGCCATCTACATGGCCGCAAAAAATGGTCTCCAATGCGCCCTCATGGCCCCGACAGAAATTCTTGCCGAGCAGCACTATCGCTCGCTCGCCCCGCTTTTGGAGCCACTCGGCATCCCCTGCGCACTGCTCACCGCCTCGACCAAGGCCAGGGAGCGCCGCGCGCTGAACGAACGTCTCCGGTCCAGCGAGCTCTCCCTCGTCATCGGCACGCATGCTCTGCTCTCGCCTGACGTGCAGTACCAAAACCTCGGGCTCGTCGTCACCGACGAGCAGCACCGCTTCGGCGTTGACCAGCGCGCCGCGCTGTCCGCCAAGGGCGATGACCCGCACCTTCTCGTCATGTCCGCCACGCCCATTCCGCGCACGCTCGCGCTGATGATCTACGGCGATCTCGACGTCTCCATCTTAAACGAACTTCCCCCCGGACGGCAGAAGATCGACACCTTCGCCGTCCCGTCGAGCTATCACGAGCGTATCTACGCTTTTTTGCGCAAGCTCGTCGCCGAGGGCCGTCAGGCCTACATCGTCTGCCCCATGGTCGCGGAAAACGACGAGCTCCCCGACGAGCGCAAGGCCGTCACCGCCTACGCGGAAACGCTGCAAAAAGAGGTCTTTCCCGACCTTCGCATCGCCCCCATCCACGGCAAGATGAAACCCAAGGAAAAGGACGCCGTCATGCGCGCCTTCGCCGCGCACGAGATCGACGTGCTCGTCTCCACCACAGTCATCGAGGTCGGCGTCGACGTGCCGAACGCCGCGCTCATGCTGATTGAAAACGCCGAGTGCTTCGGCCTCTCCCAGCTCCACCAGCTGCGCGGCCGCGTCGGCCGCGGCCGACACAAGTCCTACTGCGTCCTTGTCTCCGACAGCAAGGGTGAGGAAAACAAGCAGCGCCTCAAGGTCATGTCCTCCACGAGCGATGGCTTCGCCATCGCGGAAGAAGACCTGAAGCTCCGCGGCCCGGGCGACTTTTTCGGCTCCCGCCAGCACGGCCTGCCATCGCTGCGCGTCGCCGATCTCTCGTGCGATTTATCGCTCCTGCACGAGACGCAGTCCGCCGCCGAGCAGCTCCTCGCCGCCGACCCCGCGCTCAAAAATCATCCGCTGCTCAAAGCCCGCGTCGAGCTTCTCTTCGAGCTCAACGCCGATGCCATGAATTGAAATAAAAAAGTCAGGCCTGCTGGCTTGACTTTTTTACGCTTTGTAGTATGATTAATATAACTAATCATACTTTAGGAGGTTGATTTTATGGAAGTACCTCAGGGCAAGCACGCCTGGATGGTCAAGATCGGCGAAAAGGGCCAGTTTGTCATCCCCAAGGAAGCGCGCGACATTTTCGGCTTTCACCCCGGCGACGAGCTGCTCGTTCTCGGCGACGACGAGCGCGGCATCGCCATCCTGCCCAAGGCCATGCAGCGGGAATATATGCTGCGCATCTTTTCCGAAATGGACAACGGGGGCGACAGCAAATGAGCAAGATCGTCTTTTTCTGCATCCCGGCCTACGGCCACACCAACCCGACGCTCGGCGTCGTGCGCGAGCTCACCGCGCGCGGTCACGAGGTCCGCTACTACTCCTACGAACCCATGCGCACGCTCATCGAAGCCGCAGGCGCGCAATTCGTCTCCTGCGACCCGTATGACTGCGAACAGCACCTCACGCCCGCCGACGGCGCGCGCGTCGGCAAAGACATTGCCTTTTCAACGCACATTCTGGTCGAGACCACCCTCGCCCTCGACGAAATGGTCTGCGCCGACATGCGCGCTTACGCGCCCGACTGTATCGTCGCCGACTCGATGGCTGTCTGGGGCAAGGCCGTCGCCAAAAAGCTCGGCATCCCGTTCATCTCCTCGACCACGACATTTGCCTTCAACCGCTATTCCGCCAAGGTCATGAAGCAGAGCGGCGGCCAGATGCTCAAAATGCTGCTCGCCATGCCAAAGATCAACCGCGACCTCCAGCGCCTGCGTGACCGCGGCTATCCCATCAAAAACATCCTCGACATCATCCAGAACGACGACCGGACCGACACCATCGTCTACACCTCGCCCGAATTCCAGCCTTGCGCCGACACGTTCTCAGACAAGTACGCCTTCGTCGGCCCGTCCATCCACCCCGCGACAGAAAATATCGAAAAGACCCACGATGTACTCATCTACATTTCGATGGGCACAGTCAACAACGACCTCCTCCCCTTCTACCGCGCCTGTATCGCCGCGTTCGCGGACTCTCCCTATCAGGTCATCCTCTCCACCGGCGAGCAGATCGACCGTTCCGCCCTCGGCACACTTCCCGACAACATCACCGCCCTCCCCCACGTCGATCAGATTGCCGTGCTGCAAAAAACCGACGTCTTCCTCTCCCACTGCGGCATGAACAGTGCGAGCGAGAGTCTCTACTTTGGCGTGCCGCTCGTTCTCTTCCCGCAGACGAACGAACAGGGCTGCGTCGCCGCCCGTGTCGCCGAACTTGGCGCGGGCCTCAAGCTCGAAAAAGCCGACGCCGCCTCCATCCGCACCGCGGTCGACGCCGTTCTGCAAACACCGTCGTACCGCGCGAATGCGCAGAATATTCGTGAGAGCTTCCTCCGCTGCGGCGGCGCGAAAGCAGCGGTGGATAAAATTCTTTCTGTCGCTGACAGGAAATAGTTTCCCCATGCCGCATGGGGAACGGGGCAAAGGGGGATATTCTCTTTCACGAAAGAGAATATCCCCCTTTAAATCCCCCAAGAGAAAGGTTTAGATTGGCAGTCTCGGGGTTGAATAACCTTTATGCCTTCGGAATGCGAATGCCTGCGCGCGGCGTTGCCGCGGTTAGTGTTGCTATACGATTTGACTTTCTTCTATCATCCGCTGCCGCTCTGCCCATCTTGTAGAAGTACAACTTAATTTCCGTCTACCGTGGCACTCCTCAATGCGGCGAGCGAAGCAATGCCGCATTCGGCACGCAGTCTGCCGCCGCTCTACCGTCACTCGCGCCTCACGATAGTAAGGCGCGGTTGCTGGATGTGTCGAATCGCAGGGATTCATGGCGAAGCCATGTACACCGCACCTGATTCCGCAGGCTGAGCAGCTCTTCAAGATCGAGACTGCCAATGTCGGGGGTCGAGGGGGCCTCCCCTCGCGTTCTCTTGGGGGTTCAAGGGGGCCATTCTCTCACGTGAGAGAATGGCCCCCTTTCCCGCGTCCCCTGCACGGTGCAGGGGAACATATTGCCCGCGTCAACGCAGAAGAACTTACTTCTCCTCCGCCGCCTTGATCTTGGCGAGTTCTTCTTCCTCCAGCTGGCGATACGCCACCTTACCAACCAGAGTTTTGGGCATATCCTCCTTGAACTCGATGTCATACGGCATGGCGTACTTCGCCACATTCTTGCGGCAGTAGGCCAGAAGCACCTGCTTGGTCTCCTCGGTCGCGGGCACGCCCTGTGCGAGCTTGACGAACGCTTTGACCTTCTGCATCTTGTAGGGGTCGGGCACGCCGATCACGCAGCTCATCTGCACGTACTCGTGCGCGTCGAGGATATTTTCGATCTGGCCGGGATAGACATTGTAGCCGGACGAAATGATCATGCGCTTGGCACGGCCGCGGAAGTAGATAAAGCCCTGTTCATCCATCACGCCCAGGTCGCCCGTGTAGACCCACGTCAGGCCGTCGGCGTGCGTGCGAAGCGTCTGCGCCGTCTCTTCGGGATTGTTCATGTACTCCTTCATCACGGTCGGGCCCGCGAGCAGGATCTCGCCCTCCTGCCCGTAGGGAACCTCCCGGTCAGTGTCCGGCTCGACGATCTTGATGTAGGTATCCGGGAACGGCAGGCCGATGGAGCCCTCCTTGAACATGTGCGGCGGTGTCAGGCAACAGGCCGTGACTGTCTCGGTCGTGCCGTAGCCCTCGCGCACCTGAATGGACGCCTTATGGTCATAGAGGAACTTGTCGAACTTCTTCTTCAGCTCGATCGACAGGCTGTCGCCGCCGGAGAATACGCCCTTGAGCGAGCTGAGGTTCGCACCGTCCATGCTCGGCAGGCGTAGCAGCGCTTCGTAAAGCGTCGGCACGCCGGCGATGAAGTTGCACTTGTACTTCACGATCTGCTTGGCGTAGCTCTTGGCCGTAAAGCGCGGGATCAGGATGCAGCGGCCGCCCTGCGAGAGCATCGTGTGCACGCACACGCCCAGGCCGAAGCCGTGGAACAGCGGCATCGCCGCCAGCATGCGGTCGCCGGGACGGAACATTGGGTTCGCCGCGATGACCTGCTGGCCGAGGGCGTTGAAATTCTTGTTCGTCAGCACGATGCCCTTTGTTGTGCCGGTCGTACCGCCGGAATAGAGGATCACAGCGGGGTCCGCGCCCTCGCGCTTGACCTTATAGGTCTTATAGTAGCAGGAGTGGGAGAGCTTCATGAAGTCCTTCCACATGATGACCGGCGCGTCCTCGGGAATCTTCTCGATCTTGCGTCCCTCGGTGAGCATATAACCCGCCTTGATCGTCGGGGACAGCGCGTCGCGCACGCTTGCGATGATCATGTTCACGACCTTCGTGCGCTCGCGCACCTTTTCAAACTTATTGTAGAACTGGTCGAGCGTCACCGCCGCCACACTTTCCGAGGCGTTGAGGTAAAATTCGATCTCCTTCTCTGCCGACAGCGGATGGATCATGTTTGCAATGCCGCCGACGAGGTTGACGGCGTAGAACATATAGATGGCCTGCGGGCAGTTCGGCATGGCAATGGTCACCTTGTCACCCTCGCGCACGCCGATGGTCTTGAGCGCCTTGGCGCACTGCTCGATCTCGCGGATCATCTGGCGGTAGGTCGTCGACTTTCCCATGAACGTAAAAGCGATGTTGCCCGGATATTTCTTAGCGATCTGCTCCACGGCCTCGAACATCGAGCCGTCGAAATACTCAAGGTGCATCGGCACCTCGCCCATGTAATCCTTCCAGGGCGTTCTGACAATGGAATCACTCATATTCTACTTCCTCCGATAGCGGTCGTTCCAAAAGGGTGGGGTGTTCTAACAGATATTTGAAAAGGCGCACGCTCTTTGCGTAATAGTAGCCGTCGGCAATGCGCTCATCCACGGTGAGGCCGAGGTCCACCGTCTCCTGCATTTCGACAAGGCCGTGCTCGTCGTACAGCGGCGTCCACTTCTTTTCGCCGATGATGCAGAACAGCGAGCTCGTGCCCCAGTTCGTCAGGTGGTGGTAGCCGCTTTTGAGATGAATGGAACCGAGGTTGGAGATGAACACCGAACTGTAGTTCGGGTCCTTGCCGATCAGGAAATCGGGACACCAGCCGTGCTTGTCGAGCCAGCGGATAAATCGCACCGCCGCCTTGGACAAAAAGCGCGGCAGGCTGTTGAGCACATTCATGCTGTTGTCGGTCGTGTTGACCTTCTTCTGCTCGCGGCAGGCCGCAACCTCCTGGTGGATCTCCTCGTGGATCGTTTCGATGGTGCTCTCAGGCTTTATCTCCAGCAGAGCCATGGCCTCTTCGCTGCCGTCGGCAAACTCCTTTTTGATGACAAAGCCCGCTGTCACCTTATTGCGCTGATAGTAGTTTTCATTCGCGTAAAAGCGGTTGAGCTTCGGCCGTAAAATGACCGTCTTAACGAGCGCCGTCAAAATCACGTGGAAAAACGTGTACTTGAACGGGATGCCCTCGTAGTTTTTCGTCGCAATGTAGTCCTTGATGGGCTCTAAATTCACGCGCTCTGCGATATACGCCTCGTTGTCCGCGCGGTTGGGATAGATGATGCCCATGATAAAGTGCAGCGAATCCACATCGCGCAGCAGTGTTGCGTCGCGCCGGTCGCCCCAGCGTCTTTTCTCTTCTGCCATAAAACCTTCTTCCTTTTCTTTCGGTTTTGCTTCTTTTCCCCCACCCTTCCACAAGTGGGACCCCTCTTTAGGGAATAAACCGCTCAAAAATGGCGATCGCGCCCTCGCGCTCCGCCGTCTCCAAGTCTTCTTTCGACCGGATGGTCCAGTAAACGCCCTGCGCGCCGTAGAGCTTACGGCATAAACGCGGCGCCCAGTTTTTCTTATCTTCAAATTTGTAGGCGACAAAATCCGGCTGTGCCATGATGTTGCCCAGCAGGTTCGTCGTCGCAAACGCCATCGGCAGGCTCAAATTGCCGCGGTCTTTCAAAAAGTCGCAGCTCAACTGCCCGCGGATGACCTCTGGCCGGTGCTTTTTCAGCCACGCCACGCACCGCGGGTCGAACGACTCCACGCAGTACTTGACGCCAAATTTGTCGAGTTCCGCCATCGTGCGCTCGGTCAGCTCGGCAAAATTGTCGCGAAAGCTCTTGACCTCCACAATGAGCGGCAGGCCCGTCCCCGCAAACAGCGCGAGCACATTCTTGAACTGCGGGATGGTCTCCTTCGTCCCGTCCAGCGCGTAGTCCTTGAGCTCGTCCGCGCTCAGGTCTTCGAGGTATCCCTCGCGGCCCGTCATGCGCTTCACATCGCTGTCGTGGAACACGGCAAGCGTCCCGTCGCGCAGCAGGTGCACGTCGAGCTCCGCGCCGAAGCCCCGCGCGATCGCGCGCGAGAATGCCGGCAGCGAATTTTCGGGAATGCCCGCCGCCTTATCATAGAGCCCGCGGTGCGCATAGCGGAATTTCCGCAGTGCCGCCATCGACTCCGTCCCGCGCCGCGCGCGCAGTAAAACCGCCCACGCGACCGCCAGAATCAGGCAAATTCCGACAACGATCCGTAAAATTTTCATTTTAGATCACTTCTTGTATTCGATTTAGTCCGCATCCATGTCCTCAAACGCCGCAAGGCCGGCCTTGGCCTCCACCTTGCAGTCGCCGTGGCGCACGAAGCACATCGTCACAAAGCTGCACGCCACGAAGAACGCCGCATACGGGAACAGCACACTGTAGCTGATGTGCTTCAAAAGCGTGCCCGCCAAAATCGGCGTCACGACCTGCGCCGCCATCGAAAACGTGTAGTAGTAGCCCGTAAACTTGCCGATATCGCTGCCCTTGCACATTTCAACGACCATCGGCAGCGAGTTGACGTTGATTGCCGCCCACGCAAGGCCGACGAGCGCAAACACGACAAACATCACGGCGTTGATGCTCTGATAATGCGTCGTCAAAAAGTACGCCGACGCAAAGCACGCCGCAAGCAGGATGACGCCGCCCTGAATGGTCTTCTTGCGTCCGATCTTCGACGCCAGCTGCCCCACGGGGATGTACGACACGATGGCCCCGCCCGTCGCGACGAGCAAACACGTCGACGCGCCGCCGAGGCCCTGCCCCATCACGCGCCCGACATACGTCGTCCACCACGTCGTCACGCCGTTGTAGCCGATGTACCACAGCGCGATCGAGTTCAGCAGCATCACAAGGCTGCGCTTGACTTCTTTGGGCAGCTCCTCACTGCCGTCCGGCTCCTCCTCCACGAGCTGCTGCTCGGGATGCTCGGCCTCGTATTCCTTCTCCGCCGCCGCGAGCTTCGGCTCGTTTGTCGTGAAGTACAGCACGATGACCGAAACCGCCATCAGCACCGACACGACGACAAAAAGCGGTTGGTAGTTCACATGCGCGGCCCCCGCTGTCCTGCTGTTCGGATACAGCACCGCCGCCACGATCAGATACGAAATGCCGCCGACCGCGCCCATCAGGTTGATGATCGCGTTTGCGCGCGATCTTATGGGCTTGGGTGTCACGTCCGGCATCAGCGCCACCGCGGGCGAGCGGTAGGTCCCCATCGCCACGAGCAGCAGCCCCAGCGTGACGACGAACAACGCGAGCTTACCCGTGCTCGCGCCATTTGCGTAGCCGTTGTCAAAAAGCGGCAGCAGATTCATCAGGATCACCGCAGCCGCCGTGCCGCCGAGGATAAACGGCATCCGCCGCCCGATCTTCGTGTTCGTCCGATCGCTCAGCGCGCCGAAGAACGGCAGCAAAAACAGCGCCAGCACATTGTCCGCCGCCATGATCGCGCCGGAAATGGTCTCGTCTAAGTGGAACGTGTTCGTCAAGATTAGCGGGATGATGTTGTCGTACATCTGCCAGAACGCGCAGATGGACAAAAACGCCAGCCCCACCAGCACCGTGCGCTTGTGGTCAAGCTTCATAGCCGTTCTCCTTGCAAAGAAAAGTCGATTTCCTTAGAATCACAGTAGAATATCATGTTTTCGCCAAAATAGCAAGCGCCCGTCGCGCCCCACTCTGTCAATTCCCTGTAAAATGCCAATATTCCTTGCCTTTTCGTCCCGTTTTCGCTATAATGGAACAAAAATTGCGAAAAGGAGCCCCCATGCTGTTTTGGAAGAAGAAAACGCCCCCGCTCGTCCAGTCCTCCGCCTCCGCGTGGCGCGAGCAGTGGCGCGCGATCGTCCCGCCCGAGTGCCGCAACGTCCCCGTCACCGTCGGCGATAAGACCGTCACCGCCTACGTGCAGATCAACCATTTCGTGATGATGCTCCAGGATGGCTTACTCATGGAGGAGCACTTTTTCGACGTCTGCTCCCACTTCCAGCGCGCGGGCTACCATGTCATCTGGCTCATGCGCTGCACGCAGGACATCGAAAACGGCTATTTGAAGCTCAAAAAGCAGCGCGGCGACAAATGCCTCTGGAAGTGGCGCAAGCCCACGACGAACTTCGGCCGCTGGACGTCCGACAACCGCTGCGTGACCATCCTCCTCCAATATAAGCCCGCGCCCGACGGCCCGCTCGAGCACTGCACCGAGCACATTTTGCAGCGCGTCCAGTGGGCGGAGAGCTCGGACGACGCGCAGATGGTCCCCTCGCGCACGGAATTTGCCACCGTCGGCGTCCCCGGCACCCCCGCCGAGCTCGCCAACTGGCTCCGCGGCGGCTTCATGTCCGGCGATCTGTAAAATTTTCAGTTGGTTGCCGTCTTTCGTCCAACAACTCCTTTCATGCTTGGCAAGCATGAACCCCCGGTTTTCCGGGGGTTTTATTTTTTATCATTTTTAAGGAGATTGCTATGAAACGGACTACAAACTACGCTCTTCCCACGTGGGAAAAATCGGACTTCATCCAAATGTCAGACTTCAACGACCTGACGCAAAAGACCGACTTAGCGCTCAAAGCCAACGCCGACGCTGTCGGCGAAAAGGCCACAGCCGCCGCGCTCGCGGCCCTCGCCAAAAACCTCGGCGTCGTCGGCCACAACGCGCGCGTGACGTGGGGCAGCTACACCGGCGCGGGCACCTACGGCGCATCCAACCCGAATTCGCTCGAATTCGGCTTCTGCCCCGTGCTGGTGGCCATCACCTGCGACGAGCTGGGCCACTACCCCGCTGCCCCCTCGATTCTGCTGCGCGGGGCGGGCCTCGCACCCACGCTGACGGCGGCAAACGGCGGCTCGATGGGCGCGGAATATACGGCCCTTCGCCCCACGTGGGGCGACAGCGGCGTCAGCTGGTACTCCGAAAAATCCGTTGCCTGCCAGCTCAACGAAACCGGCATCACGTACTTCTATGTTGTCATCGGCTACGACAAAGCTAAAGAAGAGGAATAAAAAAACAGCCCCGAGCCTTTCGGCTCGGGGCTGAAACATTATATGATGTTTTTTTAGGTGGTTACGCTAATTACTTAGCAACAACCTGGAACACAGCATAGTAGGGAGTGCCATCAACCGTGATCGACACAGCAATGTAGTTCTGCGCGTTGGTGAAATCGATCTTACCGGTGTTAATGATATCCCAATTGATCTGCTCAGCCGTAACATCAGCCGTGGAGGTGAAGTTACGATACATAACGCTGGTAGCAGTCACACCAGGATTCAGCATCAGCTGTGCAGCATCAGCATTATCATAGGACAGCTTCTTCACGTTAGCCGCAGCAGTAGCGGTAGCAAGATCGGCATAGCAATCACCGTTGCCGTTGTAAATGACGGTATCACGGTTGCTGAAGTCAATCAGATTGGCAATCAGATCCTTAACGCCAGAACCGGCAATGTCCCAAGTCACAGTGTACTCGGTAACGCCATCCTCAGCGGTAACGACCAGAGACTTTTCAGCCTCGGAGGACTTGCGGGTGTAGTTGGAGTTGTAATCCTTAGCCTCGAGCAGCCAAGCGCCTTCCTCGTAGCTGATATAGCTGTGCTTATCAACCGTCAGGACAGTGGCGTTGGAGCTGGCGAGCGTAGCATCCTTGGGCAGAGTGACCTCAGCCTCAAAGTGCTTAGTCTCCTCGTTCCAGACGAGATTAACAGTCTTGGAGGTGTCTTCGCTGTCGACAACGTAGGTGTAGGTCAGCTTGGCAGTGATGTCAGAGCTGAGCTTCTCACCAACATAGACGCAGGAAGCGGTCGGGGCAGCCTTGTTGTCGTGGACGACCCAGATGCCCTTGGTCTCAACGTCCTTGGCCTTGAGGTCAGCGATCGTACCGACAGTACCGTCAGCAAGGACGACCTTGGTGTCGGTATCGTCGAGATAGTAGGCCTCGTCAGAGGTGATGATACGCTTGCCGCTCAGCTCAGCACCGCCGGTCACATAGTCGACATAGACCTTATCGGTGCTGTCGATGGTGCCGTCAGTTACCTCGTTGATCAGGTCGATGTCGATAATCTCGCCATAGGTGTCGTGGGCAGTGTTGGTGTCGATGGTCACCTTGTAGAGCTTGTTCTGACCAGCGGACAGAGCTTCAATGATATTCTTGCTGGAGGTGTAGACAGTAGCTTCCTTACCGTCGAGGATGACCTTCATGCCATAGTTGTCGCCATCGGTGTACTTGGTCTCGATGGTGTACAGCAGGTGAGAGTTCAGCTCAGCGGGGGTGTACTCGGTGATGTAGACATAGTCCACAACATTCTTGCTGTCCTTCTCGCTGAACATGACGTCGATGGTACCGTCAGCCATCTTGGCCAGCTTGTCGGTGCCGGTGAAGGCCTCGTACTTGTAGTTGCCCTTGGCATCCTCAGTACGGACGATGAACTGGGTGTCGTCGGTCACGAAGACCTTGCTGTTGTTTTCACCATAGATGATAGCGCCGGTCTTGACGTTCAGGGTGGCCTTCTCAACGGCGCTGACATAGTCAATGCCCTTCAGGTTCACGCTGTCGTCATCGAGGGTCTCAACGCTGTACAGAGCGAGACCGAGGTAATAGGTGTTGCTGCCGTCGTCTTCGCCGACCTGAGCATACGCCTTGGAGCCATCAACTTCAAAGCCGTTGTTGCGGTTGTCGCGCAGGTAGGGCACAGCGCCTTCCTGAGCCTTAACCCACTTGTAGTGAGTAGCGGAATCAAAGCCGTCGATCTTGCTGACGGTCACGGTCTTTTCGGTGACGCTGCCATCGAAGGTGATCAGGGTAGCCTCAGCATGGCCGTTCTTGCCGGTGCCGACCCAGGTCAGGTCCTTGAGAACAGCATAGCTGCTGCGGTCGAGACCAACGGAACCGATCACGTTGCCGAACTGATCGAAGAACCAGGTGTACTTGACATCCTTGGTCTTGCCAGCCTCGTTCAGAACGAGCATAACAGCATCGTCATACTCCTTGCCGTCGAGGGTGTGCTGGTTGGCATTGCGCCAAATGGTGGTCTGAGCCGCGACAACGGAGTCAGCAGCGCCGACGACCTCAACGTAGTTCTGCTTGCCCTTCAGGCCGACGAACTCGACGTTGTTAGCCTTGGCCTCGTTGACGTTGACAAGAACGTAAGCGTCCTTGGCATAGTCATTGCCCTCGGCATAGATGGGGGACTCGAACTTCGCACCGGAGGGAGCGAAAGCGGTCATCTTGATGTAGTCGTCCTGAGTGACGTGACCGCCCTTATCGGTCTCTTCCTCGACAACCTTGTCAACCCGAGCAAGATAGGTGTCGATGATGACCAGGCGGTAGCCGTCCTTGACCTCATAGAACTCGATCTGCTCGCCCTGAGCGCCGACCATAGCCTTGGTAGCGGTGGCCTTGTAGGTCTCAGCAGCGGTGCTCTTCACGCCGTTGGTGTAGGTCTCAACGATCTTGGCGGAAGTCTTCTCGCCGAGAGCACTGCAGATGTCGCACTGAGCGGTGGCAACATTGTAGGAAGCGTCCGGAGTGGCAACGACCTCAGCATAGGTCTTGCTGGTCTTGGTGTTGTACCACTTGGTGGAGGGACGGCCCCACTTATCCTCGGAATCCTTGGAATCGAGGTTGAAGTTCTTCTTGGCCAGAGTGTTCTGCGCGATATTCGCAACCTTGTCAGTCACATAACCGAAAGCGGGGGTGTAGGTGACCATGGGCTGCTGAATAGCGCGGAACAGGATCTCGGCAACCAGCTCACGGGTAGCGGGAGCTCCGAGGTTGGTGGTCTTGGCAACGTTCTTCAGAACGCCGAGCTGCTCGGCATACTTGGCAACGTTCAGGGACCAGTCAGCGCCGGAGAACTCACCGTTCTTGTCGTAGCCGACAGCGCGGAGGATCATGGCGAGGACCTCGTAGCCGGTCACGTTGCCGGACGGCTTGAAGGTGCCATCGGGATAACCCTTGACGAGCTCAGCGTTGGCGCAGTAGCCGATGTAACCGGCAGCCCAACCGGCACCGGTCATGTCGCTGAACTTGTTGTAGGTGGAGTACAGACCGGACTTGTCGTTCTTGGCGACGTCGCCGGTGTAGATACGATAGATGATCGTAGCCACTTCTGCACGGGTGATGTTGCCCTGGGGCTTGAAGGAACCATCTTCATAACCCTTGAACACATCCATGCCATTCAGAACGGCAACGGCCTCAGCGTAATCAGCGCTGACGTCCTTGTCATCCTTGAAGGCACTGGCGCTGACGGCCAGAGACAGAGTCATGACCAGAGCCAGCACCATTGCGAGTAACTTTTTCATAGATGTTACTCTCCTTTCATAAATTTCCATCCCCTTGGAGCCGAACACCCGCCGCCTCTCCCTCTCCTACGTGGTTGCTGCCAAAATCCGACAGCTTTCAAATTGTTGCAAAAACAATTAAAAATCTGTAGAATCTTGAAGAATCAGCGCAAAATCGTTCGATTCGTTGGATATCGCATCCCCTTAGGATTTTCGCCTTTCCTTGTATTCCAGTGCTTTGCGGGCTTATCGTGGTAGCGGTTTGGTAGCGGTCCAAAAATTTAAAGTGCGGTTTTTTCTGTGATACCAACGGTTTACAGAATCGCTACCATGGTAGCGCACCCGTTTCACTTAAAAAAAGACGGCGCAGAAAATCTGCGCCGTTAACGGAAATTTATGATGGAATTTTTGAAATTTTACACGTTGAAGCGGAAGTAGATCATGTCTCCGTCCTTGACGACGTACTCCTTGCCCTCGCTGCGCAGCAATCCCTTTTCCTTTGCCGCCGCGACGCTGCCGCAGCGGATCATGTCATCGAAATTGATCGTTTCGGCGCGGATGAAGCCGCGCTCGATGTCGGAGTGAATTTTGCCCGCGGCCTGCGGGGCCTTGGTGCCGTTTTTGATCGTCCAAGCCCTGCACTCGTCCTCGCCGTAGGTGAGGAAGGAGATGAGGCCGAGCAGCGCGTAGGAGCACTTGATCAGGCGGTCGAGGCCGGACTCCTGAATGCCGAGCTCCTCGAGGAACATCGCGCGATCCTCGCCGTCGAGCTCGGCGATGTCCTGCTCGAGCTTGGCGCAGATCGGCAAAACCTGCGCGCCCTCGCGGTCGGCGAGCTCCTTGACCTGCTGGAGATACTGGTTGCCGTCCTGATTCGCAAAGCCGTCCTCGTCCATGTTCGCGGCGTAGATGATGGGCTTGAGGCTCAAAAGATCGGCGGTCGCGATGAGCTCAGCGTCGTCGGAGGAGACCTCGAACGTGCGCGCGCTCTTGCCCGCGTCGAGGTGCTTGGCAAGAGCAGAGAAGAGCTCGACCTCGTGCAGGAACTTCTTGTCGCCCTTGGCCATCTTCGTCGCCTTTTCGACGCGGCGGTTGACCATCTCAAGGTCGGCCATGATGAGCTCCAAGTCGATCGTCTCAATGTCGCCGAGGGGGTCGACGGGGACGTTCGTGCTCGCGTCAGCCACGACGTGCATGATGTTTTCATCGTCGAAGCAGCGCACGACGTGGACAATGGCGTCCGTGCGGCGGATGTTCTCGAGGAACTTGTTGCCGAGGCCCGCACCCTGGCTCGCGCCCTTGACGAGGCCCGCGATGTCGACAAATTCGATGACGGCGGGAGTCTTCTTCTTGGGGTGGTACATCTCGGCGAGCTTATCGAGGCGCTCATCGGGAACGGCCACCATGCCGACGTTCGGCTCGATGGTGCAGAAGGGATAGTTGGCGCTCTCCGCGCCCGCGTTGGTGATCGCGTTGAACAGAGTGGACTTGCCGACATTCGGCAGTCCGACGATACCTAATTTCATAGTTTTCTCTATCTCCTTAAAATGTCTTGATTTTCAAGGGCTTCCGGAATCCGGCGCGTTTGGTTTACGCCATTTTTACGCCATTCTCGCATGGACTTATATGCTAGGAAACCCTGCCTGATTCAAATTGCCGCACAGCCTGATCCAAGGATTCGGATGTGACATGGACGTATCTGTCCATCGTTGTTTTTATACTTGCGTGACCAAGCAGCTTTTGCAGCACCTTGGGCTGTACACCGCATTCAATCGCTCTTGTGGCGTAGGTGTGGCGCAAAGCGTGCATACAGAATTTTTCAATTCCTGCTTCGTCACATAGCTTGTAAAGGTGGGTATCATAGGAACTGTTCTTTGCCGGTTCCCCGGTACGCCAGTTGATAAAGACAAGATCACGCATGACCAGCCGGGAGATTGTCCCCGTTCGCCGGTCGATATATTCCAGTGTTTGCGAGAGCAGCGGAGATTCCTTTTGCCAAGGGCGCTTGTCCTTGATTTCTTTCAGAATTTCATAGGCCCGATCCGTCAGCGGGATGGTGCGATAGCTTTGCTGCGTTTTCGGAGGTCCTGCACGCCAAAAGTGTTGCTTGTGGCGGTACTCCAAGGTTTTGTTGACCGTCAGCGTCCGATTCTGGAAATCTATCGCATCCCACGTCAGTCCGATCATCTCGCCGGTGCGCAAACCGGTTTCAAGGATCAGCGCGTACTGATTGTAGTTGTGGGAGCGTTTCGCAACTTCAAGAAATCTGATTTGCTCATCCCGCGTTAAAAAGTGAATGTCGTCCGGCGCTCGGACTGGCTTTGTGTAGCGAACGCCGTCCATTGGGTGCTTGGTAATCAGGTCATTCATCTTCGCAGCCTTGAACAAGGTCCCCATCGTGATATAGGTCTGCCGGATGGTAGACCCTGCATAATCCGCATCCATGGAGAGCAGCACTTTTTTGCAGTGCATGGGCTTCACATCGGAAAGGAGCATTTTGCCGATGATGGGCTGGATATTCTGCTTGTATCGCTCCCGATAATTTCGCAGGGTGTTGGGTGCCAAATCGCTCACAATGTTCTCGATCCAAAATGAAAACCATGCGTCAACCGTCGTGTCCGATGGAACAAACACGTCTTCGTGCTTGTCGGCATATTTCGCCTGCTCGATCCAGTTACGCGCCTCGGGAATCGCCTGGAAATATTTCTCATGTCGTTTTCCTGCTTTGTCTACAAAACGTGCGTGATATAATCCGTCCTTTCTTTGGTAGATACCTTTACCGCATTCTTTGCCTCGCAAACTCTTGCCCATTTAGAGCCTCCTTTCTCAAAAAGAGAAAAAAGCCCTATGCAACAATGTGATTGTAGCACACGAGCTTTCTTTTCTCAATAGTGAACTTACCGTCAAGTCATCAACTTATGGCTGATATATTGCTCGAACTCCCTGCGTTTGACCAGCTTTTTGGACCCAACATAGAGAACAAACGGGCAATTCGGACTGCGCAGCATACTCTCGATCTTGTTGATCCCAATGTTGCTGTATGCTGCGGCTTCCTTAATCGTCAGCGTCATTTTGAGATGGATCGGCACTTGCAATTCCTCGACCATACTGTTACCACCTGTGTGTTACATTCCGGACTGTTGACTTAGAAACGTAGCATTTGGGGAAAGTAAGAGTTCGTCTGAGCTATCATCTCTTTCCGTATCCAAGTCCAGCAGCCATTTGTCTGGGATCGTGATCAGATTGGGTCCTGTGTTGCAGATCCGTTTTACAACATCTGCCTGGCACGAAAACAATGCGCCTCTAGGGGGTGGATGTCTCATTCCTTCGTAATAAATGTAGAAAACCGGCCCTGTTTGACCACCCATTCAAGGCAGAAAAAATTACACTCAATGTAAACTTTCGTAAACACAGAATGATCTGAATTTACGTTAGGTCTACACTGAGTGTAATGCTTGTGAGTATGTTTACTTATTCCAACGTTAAGCGTAGTGTGACATCGAATGGGTATCTTCCGGTACACAGCCGAGAAAGGCGACTCTTTTTGCGAATCGGTCGCGGAACACTTCTCCGGCAGGATCTGCGCCGCATGCTCAGCTGCCAATATCCAGCTCGTAGGTGCAGAGGTAGAACAGGAACGACGTCATCTGGTAGCGGCTGATGCGGGTGCCAGCGGATGCCAGCAGCTCGTCAAGGCTGCTGTCCCGGGTGGTGATGTCCTTTTCATCGCACCAGAGCATCGCTTTGGCTGCCTCTCTGTTGAGATTGGGGTTATCTCGAAGGAGCTGCCTGAGCTGCGTCTGATCCACGCCGGTATCAACGCCTGCCATGATCGCGTAGCGGCGAATCAGTACGCATGCCGTCTGATAGTCCACCTTGTCATCGTATTCGGCATTGGAATCATTCTGTCGGAGCAGCCTTGTCTGATAGGCCCAGCACACGGCATTATAATAGGGATGGGTCGCGTTGAATTCCTCGTTTTCGTAGTCAGCCGGAAGGGCGGTGTTGTCCATTTCCGGCCGGCCCGCGATGCGGTAGAGCACATCGATAAACTCGCCCAGCCTTGCCGTGGCCTTGCCGCCGAAGGTATCCGGCGTCTCCGGATCCACATAGCCTTTGCGGTACATGTAGAGAACGCTGGCCTGATTGAAAATGCTCTTGATGTCCGTGAATACCACCGTGTCCGCAAGGCTTCCGCCGCTGGACTCCCTGGCAAAGACGTGGGCGTAGTAATCGCTGTTGAGAATGTTGCCGGAGAGCTGGAACCGGCTGTCCACATAGAGCCGGTAGGCTTCCGCCAGCTCGTTGGAGACTGTGGTATTCTCGTCGGCGGGGATCACGGTTTCCGTACCGGCGTCATAGCGGAAGGTCTTCGTCAGAAAGGACTTATCCGACAGCACCGCTACATGGATGCCGCTGGAGAGTACATCGGTGCCCGCCAGCAGACGGGAATCGTAGTCCACGCCGAAGAGATTCAGCAGTGTCGGCAAGATGTCCGCCGTGGAGCAGTATTCATCCACCACGATGTTCTCTGAAAGGCCGGGGACATAGCAGATAAAACTGTTGCGGTACTTTTCAAAGGTCGTGTCCAACGTCTGCCCTGCCAGCTCGTTGTACTCGTCTTCGGTCAGGCCGTAGGGGTAGTGGTCGTTGGTCAGGACGATGCAGGTCTTGTCGGCAACGCCAGCCTGCTCCAGCCGCTGCATCAGGTACTCCAGTGCGTATTCCAGCTCCAGATTGCAGGCAATGTACGCTTTCACCGGCTCAGAATAGGGCAGATCTTTCACCGCGTCGCGGTTTTTGGCGCTCATGGCGTTGTCCCAGTTGTACTGGTAGTGACCGCTGAAGGTCATGTAATAGGCGTGGAAGGGTTCTCCGCTGTTGATGTAGTCGTCTACGGAGGCCTCCATCATCTCCAGATCGGAGGAGGGCCAGTCGATCTTCACGTCCAGGCCGGAATCCGCCGCCTTGAACGTGTAGCCCATGTTGGCGTGGGTGATGTTCCGGTTGTAGAAATCCCCGATGTAGTCGTGATAGGCCCAGGTCTGATAGCCCATGTCCTTGAGCGCATTGCCCAGGCAGAACGGCAGATAGTTGGTGCCTGCCACATTGAAGCTGGAATCCGTCTTCGTGCGGGACATATCCGGATAAAGCCCCATGCACATGGTGTATTCGCCGTTGGTGGTGACGGACTGAAACGTGCCGTAGTAATTTTCAAAGAGAATACCCGTATGGCTCAGCTTGTAGAGCGTCGGTGTCAGCTCCTCGCTGATAAACCACGGGCAGAAGCTCTCGGCGCAGAGGGTGATGAGGTTATAGTCCTTAAGAAGTCCTGTGTAGTTGTTTTTGCGGGTGGGCGTTGCATTTGCCAGATACTCGTCTGTGGCCTTGAGGATATCGCTGCCGGCGCTGCCTGCCAGAGCCGTAAAATCGATGCTTTCGATCACGTTATAGGAGTTGCTGCTGTATGTCCGCGGAACATCGCTTATATTCAAGGACGACGGCGTGATCATAATGCTGCCGCTGCCGCCGAAGAGCATGTATCGAAGCTCCTGCGCCGTGGTGGCCAGCATACCGATTTTTTTATAACTGCTGTCGGTGGAGGTGTTCACATTGGTAAAGGTACGATAGGCGGAAAAGGCGTTGTCCCGTCCAACATACATGAGTCCCGTGACCGTCAGCAGCAGTGCGAGGAGCACGGCAAAGGAGGCCATAGCCTGTTTCCAGCGCAGCCGGAACCTCAGCGCCTGTACCCTCCGCAGGGCAAGGCAGAGGATCACGACAACCAGCGGTAGCAGGAGGAGCAGGATCTTCAGCAGATTTTGGCGGATCCCATAGAGAAGCTGCGAGTTGAAATTGACGATCACATTTCCGCCCATGCCGATCTGGCTGACGGGCATGAAATCTCCGAAGATGCAGTGATAGACCAGTTGCATCTCAGCCAGCATCACCTGTGCTGCCACCAGTAGAAACCCTGTGATCTGTCGCAGAACCTTTGGCAGGCTTGAGACTACCAGCGTGCAGAGTGCGCCCCCCAGCAGGCCGAACAGGACAGGATATCCCGCGTACCGGTCCATCGAGCCGAATACGCACAGATGCAGGCACAGCTCCACATAAACGCCGGTCAGGCAGAACAGCAGGAGATTTTTGCGCCACGTATTCCAAAGGCCGTGGCTCATGGGCACTGCCGCTTCAGCAGCAGTGCCAGAGCCTTGATTTGTATTTGTCATGGATACATCGGATGTTTTTTCTTTGAGCATATTAGTTCTCCCGTTGGGGCTTTTTTAAAAAGCTTCGTAGAATTTCAGCTGAATATGACAGATAGAGAGCTTATCTTAAAACAAATATTGAAAAAAGGCAACGGTTCCTGTAAAAAATCAGGAAAGATTTACAGGTCACGCGGAGAATTCTATGCACCAAAGTCTGTCAACCGCAGCTTTGCAGCCCGCCTCTGGGCTGCAAATAAGGACTCTGCACCTGAAATTTTACAAAATACATACAGACACATTGCAAAAGCCGTGCTATACTGTACGGAAAATTGAGAGTACCATCGTTTCAAGGAGGTGTGTGATGTGACGGAGACTGTGTTTCGCTTAAAGCGGCATTTGACTTCTTTTCAAATTATGATCCTCGGCTTTGCGGGCGTGATCCTGTTGGGGACGCTGGTGCTGATGCTGCCCATCGCCTCAGTGCAGCGGATATGGACACCGTTCCATGAAGCGTTGTTTACTTCTACTTCCGCCGTCTGTGTGACGGGACTGGTGGTACAAGATACCGGAAGCTACTGGTCAGCCTTCGGCCAGACGGTGATTTTGCTGTTGATCCAGATTGGCGGGCTGGGGGTGATCACCGGTGCGGTGACCTTCCTGATGCTCGCCGGACGGAACATTACGCTCAAGGAGCGCAGCGCCATGCAGGACGCCATCTCCGCCCCTGCGGTGGGCGGCATCGTGCGCCTGACGAGATTTATCCTCAAGGGGACCTTTCTGGTCGAGCTGCTGGGCGCGCTGGCGCTGCTGCCGGTGTTCTGCCGGGACTATGGACTGCGGGGCGTATGGATGTCCGTTTTCCATTCCGTTTCCGCTTTCTGCAATGCGGGCTTCGATATTCTGGGGCGGACGGATTCCCTCTACCCCTCGCTGACGGCCTATGCCGCAGACCCGCTGGTCAACATTGTGATCATGCTGCTGATCATCGTGGGTGGTATTGGCTTTTTGACCTGGGATGATATCTGCACGCACCGGCTACACCTGCGGCAGTACCGGATGCAGAGCAAGGTCATTCTGAGCGCCACGGCCCTGCTGATCGCGCTTCCGGCAGTTTTCTTTTTCCTGACGGATTTTGCAGATTTACCGACGGGCGAGCGGATATTGGCATCCCTTTTTCAGTCGGTCACGCCGCGGACGGCCGGCTACAACACGGTCAATCTGACGGAGATGACGGATGCCTCTCAGGCGGTCACCATTCTGCTGATGCTCACCGGCGGGGCCCCCGGCTCCACGGCGGGCGGCATGAAGGTCACAACGCTGGCTGTCCTGATCGCCAACGCCGTTGCCGCCTTCCGCAGGCGGGAGGATCCGCAGATCTTCCACCGCAGATTGGAACACTCCGCCGTCCGCAACGCCGCCGCCATTCTGTTGCTGTATCTGGGGCTGACCTTTGCGGGCGCGTCGGCCATCAGCACAGCGGAGGAGCTTCCCCTCGGTGCCTGTCTCTATGAAACAGCGTCCGCCGCCGGTACGGTGGGCCTGACGCTGGGGC
>OIWM01000482.1_pt1 | contig 48390 bp, 49 predicted proteins | sample 1587451 | NCBI WGS metagenome assembly OIWM01 (sample SAMEA3888907, study PRJEB22519) | human gut metagenome | biome: human gut; feature: human-associated habitat; material: faeces | place: Denmark | collected 2011 | reverse complement strand
CCGATATGGCGTTCCAGACCGCTGCCGGCATCGCCTACAAGGAAGGCCTGCCCACTGCCGGCCCGACCCTGTTGGAGCCGATCGGTGAGCTGAAGGTCGTTGTCCCCGATTCCAACATGGGCGATATCAACGGCGATCTCAACAAGCGCCGCGGCCGCGTGATGGGCATGAACCCCGACCCCGAGAACCCCGGCTACCAGATCGTCGAGGCGGAAGTCCCGATGGGCGAGATGAGCAGCTACACCATCGACCTTCGCGCTATGACGCAGGGCCGCGGCAGCTACACGCTGAAGTTCGTCCGCTATGAGGAAGTCCCGCAGATGAACCAGGCCAAGATCATCGAAGAGGCCAAGAAGGAAGCGGAAGAGAAGTAATTCTCCTACATTCATAATGCTCCAGCCGCCCCCGGATAACCGGGGGCGGCTTTTCATGATCTACTTACGGCGGGGCGTTTGGAAAGCCGCATTGCCCGTCTACGGCGGCAGAGGCACTCGCACTTAAAGATAGAAAGGCGCTCCGGCATTTTTCTGCCGGAGCGCTGCTGCTTATGTATTTTTGGACTTATTGGGTATCGCTGGAGGGCGTGTCGGAATCGTAACCGGCTGCACGGTAGACGCAGGCGTTCGGAACCGGACGGCCATCCGAAGAAACGCCGTTCGAACAGCGCGTCAGATACTCGCCGTTGTACCACATCATGCCGCTGGCGCCGCCATCGACGTTAATGGCCTGCTCACAGTTATGATTCTTGAGAATTTCCGCGCAGTGTGCAATGTCCGTACCCCAGCTTCCCGAGGCGCCGCGGCCCTCGATCACGAGCATCAGAATTTCATATTTATCGCTCTGGCCGATGCAGGAGCGCGGGTTCAATTCTGACCACCATTCATTGACAAGCACCTCGCCGTCCACGATCATGGCAGGCTCGAACTCAAACGCGTCCGTGCAGTTTTCACTGATTGGGTCGGTCGTTGCCTTGATGTACATGAGATTGTCGTCGTGCAGTTCCATGCGGGAGAATTTGTGCCAGCCGCTGTTGGTTGCGTGATAATCGACGTTGTATTCCGTGCCCTGCGCCATGCAGTAGCCTGCCAGACGGCCGCCATTGCCCTGACCGAGGACACCGTTCGGGCTGACATCGATGAAGCCGCTGGCCGTGATGCCGAGAATGCCGCCTTCAACGTTCTGGACGATCTCACCAACGGTCTGGCCGCTGCCCTTGGAGAAGGGGTCAGTGCCCTGAGAAATGTTGGCGGAGGTGCCAATGCAGAGCAGGGAGGGATCCTTTGCAATTGCAAGAACACCGCGCCAGCCACTGCCCTTTACGCGGACAAAAAGAATTTTGTTCGGTGCGTCAATGGCAAGCACCTGCTCGCCCTGCGTGGTATAGATGCTGGTGCCGTTGTCGTTAAGGCCCGCTTCGTTGATGTAAATGCCGCTCCAGCCGTTGTCCAGCGTCTCCGGATGCTCCGTCAGATAAGCCTGCCACGTCTCCGGGTCAAGCTCCCAGAAAAGCTCCTCGAAGGCTGCCTTTTCCTGCGCCTCGATCTCCTCGGGCGTCAATTCCTTCGGAGGTTCCGGCTCCTGGACCTCCGTGTCAATGGGGCGCGTGTTCTCATCCGGCTGCGTGGGCGTGGTATCCGGCTGCTCCGGTACGTCTGTGGAAGGCTCGTCCGGGGCCGGTGTTTCGGGATCCGTCTTGCCCCAGCTGCTGGTCTTACCGTCCAGACGTGCGGCGGCGGCGGTATTGCGGTCGATCACGTCCTGAACGACGCTCTTCGGAAGCAGGCGTGTGGCCAGCCACTGATGGCGCATGGTTGCCAACGCAGTATTGATGTAGGTATCGCGCAGCTGCGCCACGAATGGGATCGTTGTGTAGGCAGCAAAGAAATACAGCCCCTCCAGACACAGGATCACCGTCAGAAAGATCGCCAGCTTTTTCAGCGGCTTTTTCTTTTTCGGCGCGCGCGTTTTCGCAAGGCGGGCCGCGGAACGACGGCTGCCGAACAGTTTCATTTGACTCATTTTACAGTTTCTCCCCGATTTCAGGATAATCACTCTGCACATTCTAGCACAGAATCTGTCAGGAATCAAATCTTTCTGTGAAAACTTTAGGAAATATTCAGATTTCTGTCGCCTTTTCGAAAAAAACGGCCTGAAAAGCGGAAGAACGCAAAAAAAGAGCGGCCCGAGGCTCATTGGTCGTAAAACAGTAATATGCGAATTTCTTGGAACAGGCATGATTTCGGTCATACCTGTTCCGCTTTTTGCAGTATATCCACGGGGATGAAGCCTATGAGGTCATAGGAGTTTCGTCAAGCCTCCTTCTTCATTCATTCGTTTCAATTCATTTCACCCACACGGCAATTCAGTTCGTAGAGTGCGGTGCGGTTTGAATCCCATTGTAGTTTTTGATATGCTTCTTCATAGGTTAACCAAATGCACTCAGTATGCTCGTGGGACAACTGTATATCTTCCCGGCACTCAAAGCCGAAAGTATATTCTGGAATCACATAAGTATCCTTGTCCCAATGCTGACGGCGCTTCTCGGATATAATTGTAACAGGGATATAGGCTAAACTTCTAAGTTCCACCCACTTATCAGACTGCACTCCGCCTTCTTCAAAGGTTTCTCTTTTTGCCGCTTCTAATGGCGTTTCGTTATCTTCGCCACCTCCGGCTATAAACTGCCATTGGTCGTGATCGGCACGATGAAACACACAGCATAGCGGAGAGGCATTAACAATTTGATATGGGATTGCAAGTATTTGAAAAGGTGCTCGCATTATAATTCTCCTCAATGCAAAATCTTTTCGGGATAGCAAAACCGCCGAACGCTGTCAATGGCGGCGAAGCCGTTCATCTTGACCATTGACAGCGTCCGTCCGTTTCGCTCATTCGCAGACAAGGCGGCGGTTGCCGCCGATTTCCATTTAAGGAAATGGCGCTTGCTATTATGGGGAATGACGAATAGCAAGCACAGCAGGTGTATGTACACTCTGCGATTTCAGACTTGGCAAGCATGGCACGGCGGTACCCACTTTGCATACTTGCCAATATGTTAAAACATACTTGGCAAGTAATGCATGTGTGGACACACATCGTGCTTTTTGCAAATTTCAGCTCCGCTGCCTTTTGAAAAAACTTGTTGGGCAACATCCCAAACCCTTTAACGATTTTTTCAAAATCGGCTACGTTCCTCCGGAGCTGAACATCACTCTATCTTGGAAAGTGACGCAAGGATTTTTCGAATACCCTCATAAATTTCTTCTTGGTTCTTTTTGATTTCTTCAAAATCTGCTTCGTAGATATTGCCGGTGGAATTGACACGCTTGGCAATTTGGTTTTCGCTGTTGGAGATACTTTTCATTCTGAGGGTCAGCTCACGAAGTTCGGGCATATCCAATTTTACAATATACCCGTCGATTACCGTTTTGCGGATATAGGCACTCATATTTTCAATGCCAGCCTGCTCCATTTTCTTTTTTATCAGAGCTTGCTCTTTCTCATCTACGAAGAATTTTACCTGTATCGGTCGTTTACGATTTCTGTTATCTGGCATAGGTATTACCTCACTCGTCCGATGGCATTATCTTTCATCCTTAACAAAATGTGAAAAGTGCAACCAAAAACAAATCAGTAGCAATAAGTAAATGCAACATAATATGGTAAAGATCCGGGATAAGTCGTGTTTGGCTTACTGGAAACAGCTTAACTGTTCCATCAAAGCACTCATTGTATCCCTTCAGCTTCCGGGCACTGACACCAAAGATGGTAAAGTATTCATGACTGAAGAATTGTGCGACAAGCCACAAAGTAAGTTCAACCAAGAGAATCCACTTGCCAACCGGTTCCCACAAGAGAAACCATCCGATGCCGATAGTAAATAATACAAGTGCCGCAAACTCAATACTGTTCAAGCCCGTTCCTTCAACCAACAGTACCTTGCCAAATTTCCATGTGAAGGTACAGCCAAGAAACCAAAGCCAAAGCAAGCACGATATAACGATGATGGCAATTCTCATTAGTGTTTCTCCAATTTAAAGGTCAAACCATCATATTGCCCATCAACCTCTCGCGTGCCGACATTACGGTTACACTCCACGAAGCCGAGCTTTTCTGCACAGTGAATCATCCGGGTGTTGCCTGACCATGTCTGCGTGTACAATTCAGTTATACCTCTGTCAAAATAGTAGTTAATAAATGTACGGAGGGTGTTTGTTCCAATTCCTTTTCCCCACAGGTAGGGTTCGCAAATATCAATGCCGATAGCACGATAGAAGGTTTGACCGTCCTTGATCTCGCCAATAAATTCGTAGTTCTCATCAATGCGGTAGGAACTGACCCAACCGATATGTCTTCCGTTCCACTCGATTTCAAACTTCCAGCGGAGTTTATCATCGGGGAGTAACTTCACGGATTCATAATATTCCGTCCAGCTTCTGCGTTCATTTTCTTCATCGGTGTCCTCTTTTTCCCAGGGGGCATCCCAGTTTTCCCATTCACGCTCCACCGTGAACCAACGCACATAGTCCTCAATGTCGGACTCAATTATATCCCGCAGGATGATGTTTTCAAATTCAATTCTCATAGTTAACTCCTTCAAGTTTAATCCAAAGGCTTGTACTCAGTAACTGCTTTGAGATACGCCTCCGGGTCGCCATTCAAAACGAGGTCAGCATACGCCAGCGGGTCATTGTAGATAAGATAGTCAAGCTCTGACCGCTGATACATATTGTCAGCGATTTCGTTTTCCACGGCGGTGCAGTTAATGGCAATCATACTGCCATCGTTAAATTTCAGTTCCACACAACCGCTATCCATATTGAACTCACAAGACAAGCCTTACCTTCATTCATATTCAATGTGTGTACACACATTTATAGCATAACGATGTGGCGTTTTTCAATAGGTTCACCGAAATTTACCGCATTAAAGTGTGACTTTTCTATGATCCAAGGGCGATATGGCGATTTTGGTGAAGTTCAGCGTACTCTGCATCGAAACGTACAGCTATCGACTTAACGGTTTTGTGGGATTACTTGCGGATTTGTAAAGACTTACACGGCATAGCGAAGAACATTCACTATGCCGTGATTCGCTGTTTGACATGGTTTTATCACGGAAACGGCAACTATTTCACCCGTATCACCAACCTTGCTATACAGAGCATAAAAACAAGGCTTTTCGCCACAAAAACAAACAACGGCATCCAGCCGAAGCCGAATGCCGTATGTTCGTTTGTTTTCCAACCCTGTCAGACAGATGCCGTAATTCGTAATTTTTGATGGATTACTGTCTTACGAGCACCTGCCCGATGGCCGCTCTTTTCAGAAATGCAGGTTTTGCTTATGCAGCTTCCTTTTCAACGGTCATGTTCATCAGGACCTGAGCCGTCATGGCGCGCACAGCGTTGCCCTTCGGGTTGAACTGGTTATTGGAGCCGGACATGTAGCCTGCTGCGGTGCAGTAGTTCACGCCCTCGAGCGCCCAGTTCGCAATGGTGGACAGATCGGTGTAGGTCAGCTCAATGGTGACCACGTCGCCGCCCTTCTCCATGACCTTGTCATAGCCATAGAGGATCTTGGCCATTTCCTGACGGGTAACGGCGTTGTTCGGCTTGAAGGTGTCGCCGTAGCCGTTGACGATGCCCTTCTGGGATGCCCACAGAACAGCATTCGCATAGTAGGAGCCGTCCGCGCAGTCCTTAAAGACCTCAGAGACCTTGCCTTCGACCTCGGGGCTGCCGGCCAGACGGTACAGGACCGTGACGAGCATGGCGCGGGAGGTGTTGTCGGTCGGCTTGAAGGAGGCGCCGGAGCCGTTCATGAGATTCTTCTCTGTGACGTAATCGACCGCCTTGGTGTACCAGATGTTGCTGGGAACGTCATTGTAGGTGGCCATGTTGATACGGCCCTGCGGCTCGGCATATTCCTTGCCGACGACACCCTTCAGCTCGGTCTTGATGTAATCGACGACTGCCTCGTCCATCGGCGTGCCGGTGTCAACGATCTTGGGGGAGGAGGCGAAGGCGTAGTAAACGTCGCCGCCGGCCGCCATAAAGTCGTTGGTGACGACAGCATAGGTGTCCTTCGCACGGAAGGGCTTGCCGTTGATGCTGTTGATGGTCACACGGTTGATGGTCTTGGGGCCATAGTAGGTGGAGCCGGGATAGGTGTCCGCATTCTTGTCATACGGAGCGGCGGTGCAGACGGAAATGTCCATGCCTGCGATCTGAGCGAAGCCGCCGAGTGCGGTCGGAGCGCTCTGGTTTGCAGCCTCGAGAGCCTCGAGGAGCTTTTCACCGGTAACATAGACGACGGCAACGGTGTTGCCGAAGGGAAGAACGGTGTTGATGTCCTTCATGGTGATGTCGCCGGCCTTGATGGAGGCGCGGATACCGCCGCCATTGGTGACGGCGACGATATGATCGTTCGCAACGTCAAGCTTGCCGTCCTTGGTCGCGTACCACAGAAGCGCATCGGTGATCAGGTCGCCGAGGTTCGTCTCCTTGGTGCGGACACCGGGGTCACGGCTGCCGTCGAGATCGACTTCGCTCTTTGCGAACACAGCGCCGAGACGGGCATCAACGTCCGCAATGATGGAATCGGAAAGAGCCTTGGTGTCGGCGTCCTCGTCCTTGAGGTCGGCGACCTTGACGAGCTCGTTGCGCTCGATCTTCTTGGTGGCGTTGTCGATGACGATCACGCCGATGTTCTCCAGCTTTGTGCCAGTGGACTGGATGGGCTCCTTGTTCTCACCTTCGGTCATGACGGTGTGGGAGTGGCCGTCAATGATGAAGTCGATGCCCTTCGCGTTGGCGTACAGGTCGGTGGAGCGGTTTGGCTCGGACTCGGGATCAACGCCGAGGTGGGTCAGCGCGATCACGAGGTCACTGCCGTCCGCCTTGAGATCGGCGGCTGCCTGCGTGGCGAAGGAGTACAGCTCGTTCTTGGCCATGAAGGTGACGCCCTTGATCTTGGCCGGATGCGCCTTGGTGGCGGTTTCGGGAGTGGTGAGACCAAGGAAGCCGATCTTGAGGCCGCCCGCAGTCTCAACGACATAGGTGGCATCGAAGGCAAGCTTGCCGTTATAGCGGATGTTGCCGATCATTTTGAACTTGGCGTCCTTGGCGATCGTCTGGAGGTTTGCATAGCCGTAGTCAAACTCATGGTTGCCGAAGGTTGCGACGTCGTAACCGGCAGCGTTCATGAGCTCGATCGCGGTCTTGCCCTGAGAATCGCTGACATAGGGCTCGCCCTGGATGTAGTCGCCGGCGTCCACAAGAATGACGTCAGCGCCCTTGGCCTGATAATCCTTTTTCAGGGCTGCGACCTTTGCGTACAGGCCCACGGCGCCGTGCACGTCGTTGGTGTGCAGGATGACCGTCTTGCCTGCGAGTTCTCCCTCTGCTGCGAAGGCCGTGGTCATAAGACCAAAGACCATCAGGACAGCGAGGAGAAGCGCTACTAATTTCTTCATAGTTTCCTCCTTTTATTTCTCCCGCTGAGGGCGGGAAATCATACCTTAATTATACGACGTTTTTCTGGAAACAGCTAGTGCCGGAAATTGAAAAATTGATGTATATTTTTGTGGAGAATTCACAAAAAGTAAGAGCTTCATCTGAACGCGACGCCAAAAACAACAAATATGTCAACCAAACGGTTTGCCTTTTAGTACGACTTCACGGATAAAGCGGAACGTCTCCTTTTCGCCGCGTTCCTTCAGCATCGTCAGAAGATATGTAAGCTGCGCCATGGTGTTCGGATGCACGAAGCGCGATTCTTTTGCGCGCTCGAGATAGGCGAGAGGCGAGGCGTCGGTGTAGGCCGCGCCCTGATAGGTCTTGCAGGCGGCAATGCGGTCCATGACCATTTCTGCGAGATAGCGGCGCGGCATTTCCACCGGCTCGTAGACGCGCGTCACGGGTGAAAGGTCCGTCCAGTATTCAAAATGATGGCGGTTACAGCCCTTGTGGTGCATCCACGCCTCACTGTAGCCCTTGTCCTCACGCTCTGCGGTGTTCGGGCTGCGTGTGCCCTGATAGTACCGCACGCCCGTCCAGAATTCGATAGGCGAGTATTTGGAGAGGTCGTGCGTCAGACCCTGCCGGTAAAGCCCGACGCGGAAGCAGCCCATCATGACCAGATGCCGGTGGTGCGCGACGGTTTTCAGATGGCCGAAAAAGTTCTTCATGCGTTCAACCTCCATTCATTCATATTGTATCACAGCGCACGGCGTGCTACAATAAAAAAAGAGAGGGGAGATGCGTATGAAGGTCGTCGGACGCTTTGCGCCGAGTCCAAGCGGACGGATGCATCTGGGAAACGTGTTTTCTGCGCTGATGGCGTGGCTTTCTGTCCGGAGCGCCGGGGGAACTATGGTCCTGCGCATTGAGGACCTCGACCCGGACCGGTGCAGGCCGGAGTATGCGGAGCAGCTGAAGGATGATCTGCGGTGGCTCAGATTGGATTGGGACACAGAGCAGACGCCGCAGAGCCGCCGGACGGAGGCCTATCGGGAGCGCTTCGAGCGTCTGCGCGAGATGGGCCTTGTTTATCCGTGCTACTGCTCACGCGGCGAGCTGCACGCGGCCTCCGCGCCGCATGCTTCGGACGGCAATGTGATCTATGCGGGCACCTGCCGGAATCTGACGGAGGAAGAACGCGCCGGGAAAACGCGCAGACCGGCATGGCGGCTGATCGTGCCGGACGAGGAGTTCACCTTTCACGATGGGCTTCAGGGGGAATACCGTGAGCATCTGGCGCGCGAATGCGGCGACTTTATCATACGCCGCTCCGACGGCGTCTATGCCTATCAGCTGGCCGTCGTGACCGACGACGCGGAAGCGGGCGTCACACAGATCGTGCGCGGCAGAGATCTGCTTTCCTCCACGCCGCGTCAGATCTATCTGCAAAGGCTTCTCGGACTGCCGACGCCGGAGTATTATCATGTGCCGCTGCTGGTTGCGCCGGACGGACGGCGGCTTTCCAAACGGGAGCACGATCTCGACATGGGCGCGCTGCGGGAACGCTATACGCCGGAGGCGCTGCTCGGCTGCCTCGCGCAGCTTTCCGGGCTGCGTCCGACGGCGGAGCCGGTCACGGCAGGGGAGCTTGCCGACGGTTTTTCATGGAATTTCGCTGCAAAGGAAAATATTACGATCGGAAATCCGGAAAAAAAGAGCGAATGGGTTTGCAACCTGTAAAAGGACATGATATAATAAAAAGCGTATGGGACTTTTCAAATTTGATATTTGAATAACTTGAAGGGATGAAAAGCTATGTACAAAATCGTGCGTAAGAAAGAACTCAACTCCGCCGTCACACTGATGGAAATTGAGGCTCCGTTCGTTGCCCGCAAGGCAAAGGCCGGTCAGTTCATCATTTTCCGCGTGGACGACAAGTCGGAGCGCGTTCCCCTGACAATTGCGGGCTATGACCGCGAAAAGGGAACGGTGTCCATCATCTTCCAGAAGGTCGGCCTGTCCACCGAGCTGCTCGGCAGCCTGAACGAGGGCGACTATATTCAAGACTTCGTCGGCCCGCTGGGCAAGCCCACCGACGTTGAGGGCAAGAAGCGCGTGTGTGTTGTAGGCGGCGGCGTTGGCTGTGCGATTGCGTATCCGTCTGCCAAGGCGTTCAAGGAAGCGGGCGTGGAGACCGACGTGATCGTCGGCTTCCGCAACAAGGACATCGTCATTCTGGAGGACGAGTTCAAGGAAGCCTGCGACAATCTGTATCTCATGACCGACGACGGCTCCTACGGTGAGCACGGCTTCGTCACCGTCAAGCTCCAGCAGCTGCTCGAGTCCGGACGGCAGTACGACGAGGTCCTGGCCATCGGCCCGATCCCGATGATGAAATTCGTCTCCAAAACCACGGAGCCGTTCGGCGTCAAGACCATCGTTTCGCTCAACCCGATCATGGTCGATGGCACCGGTATGTGCGGCGGCTGCCGCGTCACGGTCGGCGGCGAGGTCAAGTTTGCCTGCGTGGACGGCCCGGACTTCGACGGCCATAAGGTGGACTATGCAGAGCTTATGAATCGCAACACCGTCTATCGTGAGCGCGAGGCCGAGGTGCGCGAGAGCCACAAGTGCCGTATGCAGAAGATGGCGGAAGAGCTGATTAAGTAAGGGGAGGATACGAAAATGGCGAACATGCAGATGACCAAGACTCCGATGCCGGAGCAGGATCCGAACGTCCGTAATCATAATTTTAAGGAAGTTACCCTCGGCTACACGCCGGAAATGGCCATGGAAGAGGCAAAGCGCTGCCTGCACTGCAAGAAGCCGCTCTGCGTCGGCGGCTGCCCGGTCAACATCCAGATCCCTGACTTTATCGCAAAGGTCGCGGAGGGCGATTTTGCCGCCGCGTATGAGATCATTACCTCCACCAACGCGCTGCCGGCCCTGTCCGGCCGTGTCTGCCCGCAGGAAACGCAGTGCGAGTCCAAGTGCGTTCGCGGCGTCAAAGGCGAACCGGTCGCCATCGGCCGTCTTGAGCGCTTTGTCGCCGACTGGTACCGCGAGAACGTCAACGCCATGCCGCAGAAGCCAGAGTCCAACGGCATCAAGGTCGCCGTCGTCGGCTCCGGCCCCTCCGGTCTGACGTGCGCATCCGAGCTTGCCAAGAAGGGCTACGCCGTCACCATCTTTGAAGCGCTGCACACCGCCGGCGGCGTTCTGGTCTATGGCATCCCGGAATTCCGTCTGCCGAAGGCGATCGTCGCCAATGAGGTCGAAAAGCTGAAGGCGATGGGCGTCGAGGTCATGACCAACATGGTCATCGGCAAGGTGCTCTCCATCGACGAGCTGTTTGACGAGATGGGCTTCAAGGCCGTCTTTGTTGGCTCCGGCGCGGGCCTGCCGATGTTCATGCACATCCCCGGTGAAGAGCTGAAGGGCGTTTGCTCCGCAAACGAGTATCTGACCCGCATCAACCTGATGAAGGCCTATAAGGAAGAGAGCGATACGCCGATCTTGGTCAGCAAGGCTGCCGCGATTGTCGGCGGCGGCAACGTCGCCATGGACGCCGCCCGCTGCGCCAAGCGCATGGGCGCCGAAAAGGTCTATATCGTCTACCGCCGCGGCGAGGCGGAAATGCCCGCCCGTCTTGAAGAGCAGCACCATGCCAAGGAAGAGGGCATTGAGTTCATGACCCTCACCAACCCCGTCGAGATCCTCGGCGGCGAGGATGGCCGCGTAAACGGCATGAAGTGCATCAAGATGGAGCTTGGTGAGCCGGACGCCTCCGGCCGCCGCCGTCCAATCCCCATTGAAGGCTCCGAGTTCGTGCTGGACGTCGATACCGTTATCATGTCCCTCGGCACCAGCCCCAACCCGCTGATCCGTTCCACGACGCCGGGCCTCGAGACGAACAAGAAGGGCGGCATCATCGTTGGCGAGAACGAAATGTCCACCCGTGAGAACGTCTTTGCCGGCGGCGACGCCGTCACCGGCGCTGCGACCGTCATCCTCGCCATGGGCGCAGGCAAGAAGGCTGCCGCTGCCATCGACGCGAAGCTCCAGAATAAATAAGGGAACCTCTGAATAAATCCCCGACCGCGGACGACGGATCTTTTCCGCCAATCCTGCGGTTTGAACAACGAGAAATACATACAGTATTCCCTCGCTTTTCAAACCTTGTCTTGATGAAAAATCTCTCGCCGTCCACAGCCGCTGATTTAATCAGAGCTTCCTAAGAACTGTACATGCAATCAGCCGCAGCGAAAGCTGCGGCTGATTTTTACGCTTATTGTACAGCCGGAGGGTATCCCCTCCGGCTGTGATGCTTATTGCAGATTGAGCCGCTTTTTCAGCATGAGCCACGTTATGACATACATGACCGCGCCCATGAAGGCGACTGACGAAATGCCGCTGAGCATTCCGGTGTGTATGAAGCGGAGCACATCGTCTGCGGAGGATTCAGCCGCCAGCACACCCGCGATGCCGAAAAGCCCGAGAATCTGCCAGACGGTGTTGAACACGAAGAAGAATACGACCGACAGGAGCGTCTTATGATTTGCAAAGCTGTGGCCGACGGCGATTGGCGCGTAAAAGTCCAGACAAGCGGCCAGCAGTGAGACAAACATCAGTGCAAGGTATTCCAGCACGAAGGCGACCGCGTCGAAGCCGTACTGGCTTTTCAAGATGTCCTGAACATCTTTGAAAAATGCGGGGATCGAAGCAAAGCTGACGTTCTCAAAGAGGACGATCCCGAGTGCAAGCGCGTCCACGGCGAATGCCGCAAGGAACCACACAGAGGAGACCAAAAGTTTCGACCAGAGCAGTTTGTGGATGCTGACCGGGAGGGTAAACATGAGATAGCCCTCGTCGGTAAGAAGATTCTTATAAAACCGGTTGACCATCACCACGACCGCAAAGACGACGCAGCCAATCAGCAGAAGTACAAACAGCACCCAGAGCAGGGCGTTGAGCATGTGGAGAATGGTCGGGAGGGAGCGCGTGCTGTGGTCGATCACGGCTGTGCTGATGCGCAGGAAGCAGGAGAGCAGGACGACCACCAGAAACAGCGGCAGCATCAGCCGCGCCGTCGCGCGGAATTCATGTTTCATCAGTTTTCCCAGCATCGGAATACCTCCCTGAAATAAGCGTCCACGGATTTGCCGCGCGTTTCGCGGATATCGTCCACGGTGGATTGGAGCACGACCTTGCCCTGATTCAGGAAAATAACGCTGTCAAGGATGCTCTCTACATCCGTGATCAGGTGCGTGCTGATCACGACGGCTGCCTCCGGATTATAGTTGGACAGGATCGTGTGCAGGATATAGTCGCGTGTGGCCGGATCAACGCCGCCGATCGGCTCGTCGAGCAGATAGAGCTTTGCCTTCCGGCTCATGGTCAGGATCAGCTGAAGCTTTTCGCGTGTGCCCTTGGACATCTGGCGGACTGTCTGGCCAAGCGGAAGCTGAAGCTGCGCAAGCATTTGCTCCGCGGCTTCCCGCTGAAAATCGGCGTAGAAATCGCCGTAGAAGTCCATGAGCTGCCGCACGTTCATCCAGTCCGTCAGCGCGATGCGCTCCGGAAGATAGGAAACGATGGCGTGTGTTTTCGGCGACGGCGTCATATCGTCGATCAGAATGCTGCCGGACGTCGGCTGCAAAAGGCCGTTCGCCAGCTTGATGAGCGTCGTTTTGCCGCTTCCGTTCGGGCCAAGCAGACCGACGATCTGTCCCGGCTCAATGGCAATGTCGGCGTGATCCAGCGCCAGCACACCGCCGTAGTATTTTGTCAGGCCCTGACATTGTAAAATAGGCATGGGTCATTCCTCCTCTTTTCTTGTTTTGGCGGCCTCGGCCGCCAGCTCGACCGCCTCTCCGGCAGTATATCCGAGCGAACGCATACCGCCGAGGTATACGTCGATCTTTTCCTCGGCAAGCGCCTTGCGCGCCGTGTCTATGGCGGCAGGGTCCTCCGTCACAAAGCGGCCGGAGGTGCGCTGCGTGTAGATCAGCCCCTCGCGCTCGAGATCGGCAAATGCACGCTGGACGGTGTTCGGGTTTGCACCGGCCTCGGCAGCCAGCTCCCGGACAGCGGGCAGCTTTCCGCCCGGCGGGTACTCGCCGGAGGCGATGCGCAGGCGCAGCCGCTCGGTGAGCTGCGTGTAGATCGGGCGATTCGCGTCAAAGTCCCAGGGCATTCAAGTTCCTCCTTTTTGAATTACTGTAACAAGACATTAATACAATAGTACAAGTAGAGTGAAATGTCAAGTCTTTTTTTGGCATTTGCCGGAGTAGATTTTTCCGCGCGTTTTGTGTATAATGGAAAAAAAGAAAAAAAGGGGGTAGAACGATGTACCCGAAAAAACAGCCGAAAAGCGACCGTGAACGCTTCCTGGAGGCGTTCCGAAAAAGGGTAGGCGCTGCGCCAGAGGAATATCTGCGCCGAAAGCTGGCCGCCGGAATGGAGCAGGCGGAGCTGCGGCGGCTTTACGACGCGCTGGCCATTGAGATCGCGCAGAAGGCGCACTGCACGGCGCTCCGCTTCGATACGCTGGAGCTGGACACGCGCCCGGCCGCGCAGCGTCATGCGGAGCGTGCCGCCAGGGAAAAGATTCCGACCTGCAAGCGCTGCGGTGCGCGGATGGTGCTCCGCACCGGACAGTCCGGCCCGCGGAAGGGGCAGAAGTTCTGGGGCTGCTCCAATTATCCCGTTTGCAGATTCACCATTCCCTTTCAGGACGGCACGGAAGCATGAAGAAAAACTACAAAATGACGCTTTCCTACGACGGAACGCGCTATTACGGCTGGGAGCACCAGCCAGACCGCGATACCATACAGGGAAAGCTGGAGACCGTGCTCTCCAGGATGTGCGGCACGCCGGTGGATGTGATCGGCGCGGGACGTACCGATGCAGGCGTCCACGCGAAAGCGATGACTGCGAATTTCTTTCTGGAGGAGCCGGATAAGACGCCGGAGGAGATCCGCGACTATCTGAACCGCTATCTGCCGGAGGATATCTGCGTCGCCGAGGTGCGCGAAGCGTCCGAACGCTTCCACGCGCGCTATAAGGCCGTCGGCAAGACCTACTGCTATACCTGCTACGCCGGTCCGGCAAAGCCGGTCTTTGACCGCAAATATGTCTTGACGCTGGATTTTCAGCCGGATATCGAAGCTATGCAGGAGGCGGCGTTGGTTTTGCAGGGACAGCACGATTATAAGAGCTTCTGCTCCAACCCGCAGATGAAGAAATCGACCGTGCGCATCGTCGATTCCATCGACATCCGCCGCCGCAGGGACTACATCTATTTTACCTTCCACGGAACGGGCTTTTTGCAGAATATGGTCCGTATCTTGGTCGGCACGCTGCTGGAGGTCGGAAAGGGAAGCATGACTGCGCAGCAGGTGTCGGAGATCCTGGAGGCCAGAGACCGCCGCCTCGCCGGGCCGACGGCTCCGCCGCAGGGCCTGTGCCTCGTCCGTGTTGACTATTGAATCCGAAGTTGAAAGCGCCTGCAAAAGCAGGCGCTTTTTCTTAATAATGGAAAGTTTTCGAGCTGCGCACATCTGTGACACAACTCTGACACATCCCACTGATAGAATAGCATCAGAATTTGAAAAAAGGAGACGCGGCATGAAAAACAGATGGATTTGTATTTTTCTGGCGGCGCTCCTGCTGCTGACAGCGGCGGGGTGCGGAAATAAGGAAGCACAGCAGACGGCGGAGCCGGCTCCGCCTGCACAAGCGGAACAGAACAGTGCGGCGCCGCAGACGCCGGATGCTGCGGATATTTCTGCGCCGCAGGGAGAGGCGGCGGATGCTGCGGAGGCGCAAAATCTGCGCGTGGCATGCTGGGGCGACGATCTCGGCTTGATCGCTTCGCGCCTGAAGGATTTCGAGGCTGCGCATCCGGAGCTGGCCGTGGAAACAGTGCAGTATGCGTCGGAGACGGAGTTTCTGACGGCGATGGGAGCTGGAAAGCTTCCGGACGTGATCTGGTGCGGCTATGACCGGTCGCGGCTGGAGCTGCTGGCCGCAAAGGGCTATCTGGCCGAGCTGGACGGGCTGGTGGACAGCCTCTGCGCAGAGAGCGCGTATTTTGAGAACGTCCTTCGGTTGGGCGCGCTTTCCGGACATGTGTATTTCCTGACTCCGGGCTTTACACTGACAGTGTTCTCCGCGCCGGAGCGCGTGCTTAGACAGGCGGAAAAGATCGAGACGGTGGCGCAGTTCGACGAGATCTTCCGTCCATACTGTCCGGAGGGCTACGGCTGGACGACGCGGGAGATCGCGATGAACTGGTTTATGAACGACGGCCTTTCGGCGTTTGTCGATCTCACGACGGGGACAGCAAATTTCACGCAGGCGCGCTTTTATGAGATCCTCGACTTTTGCAGTCAGTTCCCGGTAGAATTCGAGGCTGCGACGGCAGAACAGATGTTCCGCACGATCGAGTTTTATGAGCCGCTCTGTATCTTGCACGAATACGAACACTACGAGCGCCTGAACGGCGACGAGCCGGGCGTGACCATCCAGCCGCTGCCGTTTTCCGCGCAGGACGGCTACGGTGTACGCGGTGAATCGTATCTGGCGATCACGAGCGGCTGCCAGAACAGCGCGGCGGCGGAGCTGCTGCTGCGCGAGGCGTTTTCGCTTCCGATGCAGAAGCGCGCCTGCGTTCAGTATAAGGCCGGGAGTGAGGAGGACGTGGATGTCGTGTGGTGTATCCCAGTGCGGAAGGTGCTTTGCGACATACTCTGGCGCTACAGCGACGCGGACGTGCCGTCCGACCTGAGCGAAGAAGAGCTTGGCTTCTGGAAAGCGGACATTGAGGAAACCAACAAGGCCTACGATGAATTGCTGGCGATGATCGCGCGGGCCGACCATTTTGAGGGAGGCGGCGACCGCACGCTGTACGAGATCGTTACCGAGGAGGCGGCGCGCTTTTTTGACGGCGCCTGCACAGAGGAAGAGGCCGCGCAGGCCATCGATCGCCGCGCGGAGCTTTATCTGATGGAGCAGCGCTGAGCAGCGTCTGCGTAAAGGACAAAACTGGGAAGAAATTTCGGTTGATGTTTTTTGAAAAATCAGGTAGAATAACTCTGAATAGAGGCGAATGTGTGATCTCACGCGCTTGGAACGCAGGCATCCGCCCACTTTCACAATCTCCGCCGCGATTTCGATTTTGAAGTGCGGCGGGAAGGAGCAGATGCAGATGGACGAAAACAACGATAAAATGCGCTATACGCTGGAATCAGAGGACGAAATGGCGCAGCCGCAGCCGATGCAAAGTCCGGCACAGCCGGAGACAGCGGAGCCGGAGGCTGCGCAGACGGATATCGACCGCGCCTCCATACCGGATAAAAAAACAAGGAGAAAGATCTTTCTGCTGCTTGCGGCTGTCGCGCTGGTTGCGGCGCTCGGAGGCTCCGCGCTGACGGCGGCGATCCGCGCCATCAGCCAGATGAATGAGGCGCAGCAGGCCCAGCAGGCGCAGACGACGCTTGCCGAGCAGGATGTGCCGGAGACAGAGAAGGAGCCGGAGGCCGCGCAGCCGGAGACGCCCGCGTCCGCAGAGGCGGAGCTTCCTTACCGGATCGTTTCCGCGCCGCTGCCGGAGGAGCTTTTCTCCAATTCCGGCGACAAGAGCCTGACGCCGGGGCAGGTCTACCAGCAAAACGTCGGCTGTGTGGTCGGCATTCTCTCCAAGAGCAAGACGAACGTTTTCGGCCAGAGCACGCCGCTTTCCAGCTCCGGAACGGGCATCATCCTTTCGGAGGACGGCTATATCGTGACGAATTACCATGTGGTCGAGGGCGCGGACTCCGTAAAGGTCGCGCTCCATGACGGACAGGAATACCATGCGGTGGTGGCGGGCGGCGATAAGATGAGCGACGTTGCGCTGCTGAAGATCGAGGCGGAGGGCCTTCAGACCGCCGCCATCGCGCAGAGCGGCGATGTGGCCGTCGGCGAGGAGGTCGTCGCCATCGGCAATCCGCTGGGCGAGCTGACCTTTACGATGACGCACGGCTATATCAGCGCGACCGACCGCGAGATCAACGTGGACGGAACGCCCATCAATATGATGCAGACCGACGCTGCCATCAATTCCGGAAATTCCGGCGGGCCGCTCTTCGACATGAACGGAAACGTGATCGGTATTACCGCCGCGAAGTATTCCGGCCAGACGGCCAGCGGCACGACCATCGAGGGCATCGGCTTTGCAATTCCGATCGACGATGCGCTGCGCATCGTCTACGATCTGCAGGAGTACGGGTATGTGACGGGCCGCGCCTATCTCGGCGTGACTGTGCGCGATCTTGACGCGGATACGGCCAGCGACTATGGCCTGCCGGTCGGCCCGCGCGTGGAGAGCGTCGTGATGGGCAGCTGTTCGGAGAAGGCGGGTATCCAGTCCGGTGATATCATTCTTGCCCTCGGCGGGAAGAACACGACAAGCACCGTCGGCCTTCTGGCGGCGCTGCGCGACCACCGCGCGGGCGAGACGGTCGAGGTAGACCTTTACCGTGCCGGCGCGGAGCTGACGGTCTCCGTGACGCTGGACGAGCGTCCGCAGAACCTTGAAGTCACCGTCGAGGAGGAGCCTCAGCCAGAGACCCTTCCAGACGGCTCCGGAAACTGAAAAGCGTAAAAAATGCCTCCCTGACGGAAAATCGTCAGGGAGGCGCATTTGTATCTGCATTATTCTGCGGAAATGAGGTAATAGTAGATCGGCTGACCGCCGGAAAGCACGTTGACCTCTGCGTCCGGTGCGTGCTTGCGGAAGATATCCGCCGCGGCCTCGGCGTCGGCCTCAGTGATGTCGCTGCCATAGAAGATGTTGACAAACTCCTGGCCTTCCGCTGCGACCTTATCGGCCATCTGCGTGAGCAGCTCCGTGATGTCGCGGCTTGTGCCGAGCAGCGCGCCTCCGGCAAGGCCCAGATAATCGCCCTCATGGATCTCGTGGCCGTCGAAATCAGAATTCCGCGCGGCGTAGGTGATCTGCATGGTCAGAACGGTGTCGAGGCTCTCGGTCATGGCGCTGACATTGTCCTCCGGCTCCATGGAAGCGTCGAAGTTCAGCATGGCGGTGATGCCCTGCGGGACGGTCTTGCTGGGGATGACGATGACAGTCTTGTCCGAAAGGGGAGCGGCCTGCTCTGCGGCCATGATGATGTTCTTGTTGTTGGGAAGGACGAAAACGATCTCCGCAGGCGTCCGCTCGATGGCCTGAAGAATGTCCTCGGTGGAGGGATTCATAGTCTGTCCGCCCTCGACGACCTCGTCTACGCCGAGATCGCGGAATACGCCTGCGAGGCCCTTGCCTGCGCAGACAGCGACGGAGCCGTAGCGCTTGGAGGGCTCGGCCTTCTTCTGCGCAGCCTCGCCGGACTCCAGCTCCTGTTCGATCTGCTCAAGATCGTCCGTGGAGCGCGCCGTGCGTCCGGCTGCGAGATCGTCATGCTGCATCCGCATGTTCTCGATTTTTGCAAGCTCCAGCGTGCCGTATTTCTGCGACTCGTTGAGCGCCTCCCAGGGAATGTTCGTATGGACGTGAACCTTGAACGCTTCGTCGTCCTCACCGATAACAAGGCTGTCACCGATGGAATCCAGATAGATGCGCAGCGGATCGATGGAGACGTCGGGATTCTTGCGGACGATGTAGACGGTATCGTATGCGAACGTGATGTCCTCGGTGTCGAAGATGCCGAAGTCGGCCTGTTCGTTTGTCTGCGGAGCCTCGTCGGCGACGATGTCATTGCCCTGAAGCGCGGCGAGCATCCCGTCGAGGATCATGCAGAAGCCCATGCCGCCCGCGTCCACGACGCCGGCCTTTTTCAGGACAGGATTCTGATTGACCGTGTTTTCCAGCGCGGAGCGCGCGGTGGAAATGCTCTGTTCAAGGACGTACTGGATATCCGCGTTTTCCCCGGCAAGATCTCTGGCCGCAGCGGCGGTCAGACGCGAGACGGTCAGGATGGTGCCCTCGGCGGGCTTCATGACGGCCTTATAGGCGGCCTCTACGCCGGTCGTGAGCGCGGCGGCGAAATCGCTGCCGTCGGCCTCATGCTTGCCCTTCCAGGCCGTTGAGAAGCCGCGGAAGAGGAGGGAGAGAATGACGCCGGAATTGCCGCGCGCACCGCGCAGCATGGCGGAGGCGGCGATGTCCGCAGCCTTGGTGAGCGTCGGGCTTTCGTTCTTTTTCAGATCCGCAGCGGCGGAGCCGAGCGTCATGCCCATATTGGTGCCGGTATCGCCGTCGGGGACGGGGAATACGTTGAGCTCATTGATCTTCTGCTTGTTCAGGTCAACGGCAGCGGAAGCGCTGATGACCATACGGCGGAACAGCGCGCCGTCAATTTTCTGTTTCAATGGAAACACCTCCGTGTACGCCGGAAACGTGGCGCAATTTCATCAAGTGGTAATCGAATCCACAAAGACATTGACGGCACGAACCTCAGTACCGGTGGATTTTGTGACAAAATATCGGACCTCACTGATGATGGAGTTTCCGATGGCGCAGATATTGACGCCCTTATCAATAATAATATGCAGATCGATGGAAATGGCGTTGCCGTCGTGGAAGGTCACGCGCACACCCTTGCCCATGGCCTCCTTGCGGAGCAGATGGACAAGACCGTCGGTCATGGAACGGAAGGCCATGCCCTTGACGCCGAAGCAGTTGGTCGCGGCGTAGCCGGCAATGTTGGTATAAACGTCGCTGTCGACCGCGATCGTTCCCTTTTCCGTTTTCAGTCGGATCATGGAAGTACCTCCTTTCAAATCATAAACAGTCATACTTCACAATCATTTACACATTCTAAACCATTTTGCCCGAAAGTACAAGTGATATTTTCCACAAATACCGCAAATACGAAGGCCGGACACGGAAAACGCGGGCTGCGTTCCGTGTCCGGCGGAGAATTTTACGGGAAACGCCGGGATGCGGCGTTCAAATTCAGATCATGCTGGGCTGCCAGCAGTCGGGTGCCGTGAGGCCCATCATTTTGACGACGGTCGGCGCGACGTTTGCAAGGCCGTATTTGCCGTCCTTGATCGTCCACTGGTTATCCGGGTCGTAAATGATGAACGGCACGGGATTGAGCGAGTGAGCAGTGCGGATGGAGGTCTTGCCCTTCTTGGTCTCGGTCATCTGGTCGGCGTTGCCGTGGTCAGCCGTGACGAGGACGGTGTAGCCATACTTGTCGGCGGCTTCGAGGATGCGGGACAGGCCCGTATCGACGCATTCCATCGCGGTGATAACAGCGGGAATGACGCCGGTGTGGCCGACCATATCGCCGTTCGGGTAGTTGCAGCGCAGGAACTCGAACTTGTGCGAGGCCATGGCGTCGATCATGTGATCGGTGATCTCGACGGACTTCATGGCCGGCGCCTTTTCAAACGGAATGACGTCGGACGGGATCTCGTCGTAAACTTCCAGATTTTCATCGACCTTGCCGGAGCGGTTGCCGTTCCAGAAGTAGGTGACGTGGCCGTATTTCTGCGTCTCGGACAGAGCATATTCGTGGATACCGGCCTTGCAGAGCACCTCGGTCAGCGTGTTCTTGATGACGGGCGGCTCGACCAGATAGTTGGTCGGGATCTTGAGGTCGCCGTCATACTCGAGCATACCGGCAAACAGGACGCCGGTGTAGTCGCCGCGGTCGAACTTGTCAAAGTCCTTGCGGTCGAAGGCGAGAGAAATCTCCTGCGCGCGGTCGCCGCGGAAGTTGAAGAGAATGACGCTGTCGCCGTTTTCGATCTTTGCAACGGGCTTGCCGTCATGCGCGACAACGAAGGGAAGAAGATCCTGATCGATCATGCCGGGGTTCTCGGCGCGGTAGGTCTCGATGGCCTGCGCGGCGGACTCGAACTGACGGCCCTCGGCCTGCACATGCGTGCGCCAGCCCTTTTCGACCATACCCCAGTTGGCCTCGTAACGGTCCATCGTAATGACCATACGGCCGCCGCCGGATGCGATCTTGTATTCATGCTCTGCGTCGGAAAGCCCGGCGAGCACCTTTTCGAGCTGATCGACGTATTCCAGCGCGGACGTGGCAGGAACGTCACGGCCGTCGAGCAGGATGTGACAGTAGACCTTCTTCAGACCCATTTCGCGGGCCTTCTTCAGCATGGCGATCAGGTGCGAGATGTTGGAATGGACGTTGCCGTCGGACAGGAGGCCGAGGAAATGCAGCGCCTTGCCGTTTTCGAGGCAGTTGTCGGTGAGCAGCTTCCACGTCTTTGAGGCGTAGAGCGAACCGGACTCAATGGATTCCTGTACGAGCTTTGCGCCCTGCGAATAGATCTGGCCGCAGCCGAGGGCGTTGTGGCCAACCTCGGAATTGCCCATGTCGTCGTCGGTGGGAAGGCCGACAGCCGTGCCGTGCGCCTTGAGCCACGTCATGGGGCAGGTCGCCATCAGCTTGTCGAGCGTCGGAGTCTTAGCCTGCGCGACAGCATCGCCGGGGCCGCCGTCGCCCTTGCCCACACCGTCCATAATCACTAATACGATCGGCTTTTTCATTGGTATATCCTCCGGAAAAGAGATTTCTCAGACAGACCCGCCGAAACGATTTTGCGGAGCCGTCCCTATTTTCGGCAACATTATACTACATTTTTCAGCCGGTTACAATCCGCATTTTTGTTTTTTCAGCCGCTCGATGTGCGCCTGTGCAAGCGCGTTGACGGCGGCGAAGTCCACATGCGGATTGTAGACCGCCTCAATCTCGTCGTGCACGGCCTTTGCCTCGCGCAAGGCGCGGTAGGCTTCCCGGTAAAGCGCCTGATTCTTTTCCGTCAGCGCGCGCAGACGGGGAAGCTCCGGCCGGATGGCGTCGATGTCGTAAAACTGCCCGAGATCGAGATACGCGCCTGCCGCCGCTGGGAAGGAGACGTCCAGAACATGCGGAGCCGTCCCGTCCGCGTAGCCGACGTGCCACTGCGGGATCAGAACGCCGTCGAGCGAGTCCGGGTCAGACGAGCAGAGAACGTATTCCACGTCCAATCCGGACTCCTCCGCGGCCTTGCCGATCTTCTTCATGAATGTAGATTTTCCGCAGCCGGGGCCGCCCTTGATGACCCAGAGGAAATTTCCGGAATCGGGCGAACAGAATTCCCTGTAAAGAGAAACAAAGCCCTTCGGGCCGTTTGCGCCCAGAAAATAATGCTTGATCGCCATGAAGCTCCCTCATTTCAGAAAATAGGATGATATAGTATATGCCGCACGCCGGAAAAGCGTGCGGCATATCGCAGAATCTTAGGAAGCTCTGATTAAATCAGCGTCTGTGGACGGCGAGAGATTTTTCGTCAAGACAAGGTTTGAAAAACGTGGGAATACTGTATGTATTTCTCGTTTTTCAAACCGCAGGATTGGCGGAAAAGATCCGTCGTCCGCGGTCGGGGATTTATTCAGAGGTTCCCTTAATTGAGGGCGACAGGCTCGGAATCGAAAAGCACGTCGATGCGCGCCCGGAGCGGTGCAAAGGCCGGATCGGTGCGCCAGCCGGGATCGTGCAGCGCGGCCTCTGCGGCGCGCTGTGCCTGTGAGAGCACCGTCATGTCCAGCTGAAGGTTTGCGGCCTTGAACAGCGGCAGGCCGTGCTGGCGGCTTCCGAAGAAGTCTCCGGGTCCGCGCAGTTTCAGATCCTCCTCTGCGATCTTGAAGCCGTCGTTGGTGGAGGCCAGCGCCTTGAGGCGGCGGAGCGTCTCCTCGTTTTGGCTCGAGGTGAAAAGGATGCAGTAGGACTTGCGTTCACCGCGTCCGACCCGTCCGCGCAGCTGATGCAGCTGGCTCAGACCGAAGCGGTCGGCGTTTTCAATGACCATGACGTTCGCGTTCGGAACGTCTACGCCGACCTCAATGACGGTCGTGGAGACGAGAATATCCAGCTCGTGACGCGCGAAGGCGCTCATGACGGCGTCCTTCTCCGCGCCCTTCATCCGTCCGTGGAGCAGACCGACGCGCAGATCGGGGAATACGGCGCTCTGGAGTGTCTGCGCCCAGACCTCGGCGGATTTCAGGGATTCCAGCTCACCTTCTTCAATGGCCGGGCAGACGATGTACGCCTGACCGCCCTCAGCGCATTGACGGCGCAGGAACGCATGAACGCGCTGGCGCAAGCGCTCTCCGACGAGGAATGTGTCGATCGTCTGACGTCCGGGCGGCAGCTCGTCCACCGCGGAAATATCCAGATCGCCGTAGGCGATGAGCGCCAGCGTGCGCGGGATGGGCGTGGCAGACATGACGAGCAGATGCGGAGAACGGCCCTTTGCGGCCAGAGCCGCGCGCTGACCGACGCCGAAGCGGTGCTGCTCATCGGCGATGACAAGCCCGAGCGACCGGAAGGCAACGTCGCCGGACAGGAGCGCGTGCGTTCCGAGAATCAGCTTGGCTTCGCCGGAGGCGATGGCTTCCTTGACGCGGCGCTTTTCGGCGGCGGGCATGGAGCCGGTCAGGAGAACGGTCTCGATCGAGAAGCACGACATGAGCGCGCGCAGGGATGCAAAATGCTGCCGCGCCAGAATTTCCGTCGGTACCAGAAACGCCGTTTGCAGGCCATTTTTCGCCGCGCAGAAGGCGGCTGCTGCGGCGATCATGGTCTTGCCGCTGCCGACATCGCCCTGCACCAGACGGTTCATCGGGCGGCCGGAGGCCATGTCCCGAAGCACGTCTCGGATCGCGCGCTGCTGCGCGCCGGTCAGACGGAAGGGGAGCGCGGCCTCAAAGGCGTCCGCGCCGGAAATGTCACAGGGAACGGCGCTTTCGTCACAGCGCACGTCGCGGAGCATTTGCAGTCCGGCGGAGAAAATGAAGAATTCCTCGAAAACAAGGCGCGTCCGCGCCTGCATCAGCGCCTCGCGCGAGGCTGGTGCGTGGATGGTCTCATAGGCGAACTGCACGCCGCAGAGCTTATATTCCGTCCGGACGGATTCCGGGAGAATATCCGGAAGTGTGCCGAGACAGGCGTCGAGTGCCTGCCGGATGGCCTTTTGCAGGACGTTGTTGGAAAGCCCAGCCGTCAGCGCATAGACTGGCACGAGCCGCCCGGTGACGCCTCCGGCGTTCTGCGCGGACTCGAAAACCGGATTCTGCATCTGGCGCGACGGCTCCTCCTGCAACGTGCCGAAGAAGCGGTAGGTCTCGCCGTAATGGAGCGCGGAGGAGAGGTAGGGCTGGTTGAAGTAGACCAGATGCAGGCTGCCGGTGCAGTCGGCGACGGTCAGCCGTGTGATCTCAAGGCCCTTGCGGATATAGGAGGTTTTCGGCGCGGCGACGACCATGGCCTCAAAGCAGGCGGGGACGCCCGGCTCCAGAGAGCCGATCTCCGCGATGCGTGTCCGATCCTCATAATCGCGCGGAAAATAGGCGATCAGGTCATACAGCGTCCGGATGCCGAGCTTTTGCAGCTGTGCGGCGCGGGCAGTCTTGATGCCGCTGAGGCATGTGACGGGGGAGCTGAGCGTGAGCGCGTCCATGCGTCCGCCTCCTTCCATAAAAAATCGGCGGACGCACCGCGCCGCCGTATCTGTCTGCGAAACCGGCAGCGGCAGTCAAGCCGCCGCTGCATTTTATTATACCAGCGCTCCGGTGCAAATTCAAGGAAAATGAAAAACCCTCCGGACAGCTCCGGAGGGATTTCAAACGAACAAGAAATTAGGCCATTTTGTTCAGTTTCAGGGTAATGCCGCTCTTCTTGCGGGCGGCGTTATTCTTGTGAATAATTCCCTTGCACACGGCCTGATCGATGGTCTTAACGGCTGCTTTGTAAGCGCTATCGGCCTGCTCATGATTGCCTTCGGCAACAGCGGCGTCAAACTTCTTCAAAGTGGTCTTGAGGATGGACTTGTCCATCTTGTTGCGTTCATTGTTGACCTTGGAAACCAGAACTCTCTTCTTGGCAGACTTAATGTTGGGCATGACTACACCTCCTCCAATAGCGTTTCTGACGAAACGTTAAAACAACGTTTCCATGCAGAAACACATTATACCGTGTGCGTTTCATAAAATCAATCCCTTTTTTCATGTTTTTGCAAAAAATTTTCGCATAAGCCGCTAAATATGGAGGCAAACTACGCGCGAGGTGACAATATATGTACGCGAGAACCGACCTTGCGATGGAGGAACAGGAGCTTTGGCGGCGCAGCGCAGGCGAACAGACGGAGCTTTCCGGCGTCTGGGCCAGAACGAACGAGCGGCGCGGCATCCGGACGACCGTTGTGAAAATTCTCGATGAAAACGGCGCGCGGCAGCTCCGCAAGCCCGTGGGGACGTATCTGACGCTTGAGCTTGGCGCGCTGGCTCGCCGGGAGCGAAGCGCCTTCGCGCGCTCTGCGTATGCGCTTGCGGCGGAGCTGCGGCGCCTGACGGCGGGGTGCGAGAGCGTGCTCGTGGCGGGCCTTGGCAACGACGCGGTCACGCCGGACGCGGTTGGCCCGCTGACGCTCCGGAGCCTGATCGTCACGCGGCATCTGAAATCAGCAAGGCTTGCGGGGCTGGAGGGATTCCGGGATGTCAGCGCCGTGCAGCCGGGCGTGCTCGGTACGACGGGTGTGGAAAGCGTGGAGCTGGTGCGCGGAGCTGCGGAGAGAGTCCGGCCGCAGATGGTGCTTGTGGTGGACGCGCTGGCCGCGCGGGAGCCGGAGCGCGTCTGTACGACGGTGCAGCTGGCGGATTCCGGGATCGTACCCGGCTCCGGCGTCGGCAACAGCCGCGCGGCGTTCAACGAACAGACGCTGGGCGTGCCGGTGCTCGCCATCGGCGTGCCGACGGTCGTGGACGCGGCAGGACTTGCGGACGAAAGCGGAAAAACCGGCAATTTCCACAACTACATTTCCGGCATGGTCGTCACGCCGCGCGACATTGACGCCAGAGTGCGTGAAATTGCAAGGCTGATCGGCTATTCCATCGATCTTGCGCTGCACCGGGGGTTGACCCTTGAGGAGATCCCCTGTTTTCTCGCATAATGTTCGCGGTGCTTATGTCAACGGCATAATCCGTTTGTCAACTGCGGGCCTGTGAAAAAGTTCTGTGGACAAAACTGTTGACAATGTGAAAAACTCAGAGACCGCAAGCGGGATTCCACATTGCCAACAATTTGTCCACAGCTGTGAAAAAACGATTTTTCTGCGAAAAAATTCGGCGCGTTTTCGTGAAGCAAAGCAGGATCGTGCCGCAGGCGCACGGTTATGGTCAACGCCTGCGCGGAATTCTGACGGGAAATTGTTCCGATTTGGACAATTTCCCGATTTCCTTCTACATATGCGGGAATTTTTCCCTGTATCAAAAAATTTCCTTGGGAAATACTGTCCCTATGAAGCATGGGAGGCAGATGTATGCAGGGTAAGGTAGAAATCTGCGGCGTGAATACGGCGAAGCTGAAAACGCTGCGCAACGACGAAATGATGGAGCTGATCCGGCGTGCGCAGGCAGGGGACGAGAATGCGCGGACGCGGCTGGTGGAAGGGAATCTGAAGCTGGTGCTCTCGGTGATCCAGCGCTTTATGGGCCGGGGCGAAAACCCGGACGACCTGTTTCAGGTCGGCTGCATCGGCCTTCTGAAGGCCATCGCAAATTTTGACACGACGAAGGACGTTCGCTTTTCCACCTACGGCGTGCCGATGATCGCGGGCGAGCTGCGGCGCTATCTGCGCGACTACAGCCCCATCCGCATCAGCCGCTCCACGCGCGACACGGCCTACAAGGTACTCCAGTGCAAGGAGGCGCTGACCGCGCAGAACGGCCGTGAGCCGACGAACGGCGAGATCGCGTCGTCGCTCGGGCTGCCGCTGGAGGAGGTCGTGAACGCGCTCGACGCCATCACCGCGCCCGTATCGCTCTATGAGCCGGTCTATTCCGACGGCGGCGACCCGCTGATGGTCATGGATCAGGTGCGCGACCCGAAGAACACCGACGAGCGCTGGCTCGAGAGCATCGCGCTGCGGCAGGCCATCCACGAGCTGGGCGACCGGGAAAAGCGCATTCTGGCACTCCGGTTTTACGACGGGAAAACGCAGATGGAGGTGGCCAATCAGGTCGGCATCTCGCAGGCACAGGTGTCGCGGCTCGAGAAAAACGCGATCCGCGCCATCCGCAAGGCCATCTCCACGTCATAACCGGCCTTGCGCAGGCATATCCTGCAAAAGAAGCTTATGCTGGGGGTGAAGGGATGCTCAACCGGTTTTCCGAGCTGCGCAACAAGGAGATCATTCACGTCTGCGAGGGGTGCAGGCTGGGGTATATGAACGATCTGACGATCGAGCTGGAGACAGGCCGCGTGGTGAATCTGATCGTGCCCGGCCCATGCCGGTTTCTGGGGCTTTTCGGGCGGCAGGACGACTATGTGATCCCATGGTGCTGCGTCCGGCGGATCGGGGAGGACATCATTCTCGTGGACGGGCCGGTCACAGAGTGGAAAACACCCCGGAAGCGGAAGTGTTTTTTCTGAAAAAACAGGGATTTTTGCGAAAAAAGTACTTGCATTGCGAAACGCTGTCCGCTATAATATTCTAGCGCGTGCGAAGAGCACGGCATCAACTCACACACCCGGGGATCCCATGGCCGGTGCCGCAAAGTGGTGGCCAGGGGAGATGATCGGGGTGGAGGAAAAACAAACAAAGGAGATAAAACAAATGGCAGTCGTATCTATGAAGCAGCTTCTGGAAGCCGGCGTGCACTTCGGTCATCAGACCCGCCGCTGGAATCCGAAAATGGCAACCTACATCTACACCGAGCGCAACGGCATCTACATCATCGATCTTCAGAAGACCGTGAAGAAGCTGGAAGAGGCTTATTCCTTCGTCCGTGAGCTGGCAGCCAACGGCGAAAGCATTCTGTTCGTCGGCACCAAGAAGCAGGCGCAGGACGCCATCAAGGAAGAGGCCGAGCGCGTTGGTCAGTACTACGTCAACGCAAGATGGCTGGGCGGTATGCTCACCAACTTCCGCACCATGCGCACCCGTATCGACCGTCTGGCTCAGCTGAAGAAGATGGAAGAGGACGGCACGTTCGCAATGCTTCCCAAGAAGGAAGTTATCAAGCACCAGGGCGAGATCGCCAAGCTCGAGAAGTACCTCGGCGGCGTCAAGGACATGAAGAAGCTCCCCGGCGCGCTGTTCATCGTTGACCCCCGCAAGGAGCGCAACGCCATCGCAGAGGCCCGCAAGCTGCACATTCCCATCGTTGCAATCGTCGATACCAACTGCGACCCCGACGAGGTCGATTATGTGATCCCCGGCAACGACGACGCGATCCGCGCCATCCGCCTGATCGCCGCCACCATGGCCAACGCTGTCGTCGAAGGACGTCAGGGCGAAGAGAACACCGAGGCTCCCGCCGCTGAGACCGCTGAGGCTCCGGCAGCCGAATAATTTTTCAGACCTGAGCGCGCCTGCCCATGCGACGGGCGCGCTTTTCCGAAGAAATCGACGCCCGCCGCGTGCGGGCGATACCAAAGAATATATATTAGGAGGATATTACCATGGCATTTACTGCTGCTGATGTTAAGAAACTGCGTGAAATGACCAACGTCGGTATGATGGACTGCAAGAAGGCCCTCGTCGAGACCGACGGCGACATGGACAAGGCTGTTGAGTGGCTCCGTGAAAAGGGCCTTGCAAAGGCTGCCAAGAAGGCTGGCCGTATTTCCGCCGAAGGCATGGCTTACGCTGCTGTCTGCGACAAGTGCGGCGTCGGCGCCATCGTCGAGGTCAACTGCGAGACCGACTTCTGCGCGGGCTCCGCTCCGTTCGTTGCGTTCGTCAAGGATATCTGCACCGTCGTCATGAAGGACAACCCCGCTGACGTCGCGGCTCTGACCGAGTGCAAGTACCCCGGCACCGAGCTGAAGGTCTCCGAGGTCCTGCCGGAGAAGGTCATGTCCATCGGCGAAAACCTCCAGATCCGCCGCTTTGCCCGCTTCGACAAGAACACCTCCGTCTCCTACGTTCACATGAACGGCAAGATCGGCGTTCTGGTCAACCTCGAGGTCGAGGGCGGCATTGACGCCACTGTGATCGGCAAGGACGTTGCCATGCAGATCGCTGCTCTGAATCCGCGCTTCTGGGACAAGAGCCTCGTCACCGAGGACGTCCTTGAAGAGGAGAAGAAGATCCTTGTTGCGCAGATGGACAACGACCCGAAGATGGCTACCAAGCCCCTGCAGGTCAAGGAAAAGATTGCTGCCGGCAAGCTCAACAAGTTCTACGAAGAGAACTGCCTGCTCCAGCAGCCGTTCGTCAAGGACGGCAGCATGTCGGTCGAGCAGTACATGAACGCCGCTGCCAAGGAGCTTGGCGGCAAGGTCAAGTTCGTGGACGCCGTTCGCTTTGAGAGAGGCGAGGGCATCGAGAAGAAGCAGGAGGACTTCGCTGCTGAGGTCGCTGCTCAGATGAACATGGGCAAGTAAGCCTTTTCCTGAATACACAGACCGGCCGATCCTTATGGATCGACCGGTTTTTCGCTCTATATTAGGATATCACCGGCATTGCCGGTGATATGCTCTCCGAGAGCCTCTGCATGGTCTCCTGCTTCGTGCCGGAGCCTTGCGGAGAATCAGAATTCCGCGATGCGCACGTCCGCGCCAGTGGTGCGCAGGAGTCTGAGAAGGTCATCCGTTTTCATCCAGACGGTCGCGGTGTTCTCGTTCGGATGCACGCCGATCAGAGCCGGAGGCTCAAGAAAGAATGCGTCCAGATAGAAGATCACGCGGTGCTCCGCATCGTTCAGAAGCCCCAGCGGCGTGACAGAGCCGGGATGCAGCCCCATAAGCTCCAGCATGTCGCCTTCCGATGCGAAGGAGAGCCGCTTCGTCCCGTATCTGCTGCGGAATTCCCGCAAATCGACGCGCCGGTCGCCGCGCACGGTGAGAAGGTAGTAATTGCGCTTGTTGTCGTCCCGGACGAAGAGGTTTTTTGCATCGGCAGACGGATAGGGAAGCGGTATGGCCGCAAGATCTGCCATATTGTAAGCCGCCGGGTGCTCGGTTATCTCATGCCAGATGCTTTCTTCGTCCAACAGACGGTAAATGGCCTGCTTGTTCAGCATGATTATCCTCCTGTAATGGGAACGGGAAACCGGCGCGCCGGTTTCCCGTTTGACTTATTTTCAGACGCTCAGCCCGTGATGATGCGGCGCGCGCCGATGTAACGGGTGTTGTAATAGGTCTCGTTCAGCGAGTTCACACGGACGCCTGTGGACGGCGAGGAGGCGTGAACGAAGTTGCCGTTGCCGATGTACATACCGACGTGGTTTGCATAGCCGCTGTAGCCGAAGAACACGAGGTCGCCGACGATCAGCTGGTCGCGCGAAACGGCAGTGCCCTGAGACATCTGGTCGTTTGCGACACGGTTCATCGAGTAGCCGTACTGCGTCAGACAGTAGTACATAAGGCCGGAGCAGTCGAAGCCGGTAGAGGGCTTGGAGCCGCCGTAGACATAGGAATAGCCGACGAAGGACATGACGAACTCTGCGATCTCTGCCGCGGCTCCGTTGCCGCCGGTCGAGGGCGTAACGGGCGTCGAGCCGCTGGCGGGCTGCTGCTCCGTCAGGTATTTGCCGGAAACATAGGCCACATGACCGTCATACTGGATGCGCACCCAGCCGTTGGAGCACTTGCCGGTGACCGAGACCTTCGCGCCGAAGGAGAGCGTTCCGACCTTGGTGCTGCCGGAGCTCCAGGAGTCGCGGACATTCAGGGTGCTGGCCGTGACGTAGCGCGTAGCGCTGAAATCGGTGACGGTGACGTTCGGATCATAGTCCTCTTCGTCGATCACGACCGTCGCGCTCAGAACGACTTCATAGTAATACTGCCGCAGGCCCTTGAAGCAGCGCAGGAACATGGCCATCGCCTCCTGCCGGGAGGTGTTGGCGGCCGGATTCAGGGACAGGCCGGAGGCAGTCTTGGTGCCGTTGACGTATTCGCACTTGACGCAGATCTTTGCGGCCTCCAGAGCCCAGCTGGAAAGGGAGCCGGAGTCGTTGAACTTCGAGAGATTCGCGCCGTCCACGGACGGGTGATATGCGACCGCGTTGCAGAAGTTCTGAATGATCTTGAAGAATTCCTGACGGGTCAGATACTGGTCGGGACGGAACGTGCCGTCGGGGTAGCCGCTGACGATACCAAGCTCATATGCTTCGAGGATCGTTTTATCGGTCGTATCGGAGAAGTAGTCCGTGCGTTCCAGCTCAATGGCGTTTTTGGTGATGAGGCCGTAGGCATGGACGGCCAGCACGCTCATTTCGCCGCGCGTGATGTTCTTCTTGAGGTCGTAGCCCGCGAATTCCGAAGGGATCAGATTCAGCTCGTTCATTTCGTTGTAGCTGGGCCTGAACCAGTCGCTGTAGTTCGTACAGGACACGGCCAAAACGCTGCCTGTGGACGCGAACAGCATCACAGCGCACAGAACGCCGCAGAGCAGCCGCCTTTTCCGGTTTTTCATAAGAGTTCCTCCTTCAGCTCCAGACCGACCGGACAGTGGTCGGAGCCGTAAATTTCGTGGTAGATGGGCGCTGCCTCGATGGCCGGACGGAGCCGGTCGGAGACAAGAAAATAGTCGATGCGCCATCCGGCGTTGTTCTCGCGGGCATGGAAGCGGTAGCTCCACCAGCTGTAGGCGCCGGTCAGGTCCGGATTGCGGTAGCGGAACGTGTCCGTAAAGCCTGCCGCGAGCAGCTCCGAGAATTTTCCGCGCTCCTCGTCCGAGAAGCCTGCGTTTCCTCGATTCGGGCCGGGATTCTTTAGATCGATAGGCTGGTGGGCGACGTTGAGGTCGCCGCAGGCCACGACCGGCTTTTCCGCGTCCAGCGATTGCAGATAGGCGCGAAAGGCGTCGTCCCATGCCATGCGGTGGTCGATGCGCTTGAGCCCGTCCTGTGCGTTCGGGGTGTAGCAGGTGACGAGCCAGAAGCGCTCGAATTCCAGCGTAATGAGCCGTCCCTCCGTGTCAAGCTCCGGTACGCCGACGCCGTAGCGGACGGAGAGCGGCTCCCGGCGCGTGAAGATCGCCGTCCCGGAGTAGCCCTTCTTTTCGGCGCAGCTCCAGAACTGCCGGTAGCCCGGAAGCTCAAGCGTCAGCTGGCCGGGCTGGAGCTTTGTCTCCTGAAGGCAGAAGCAGTCCGCGCCGACCGTATGAAAAAACTCCTCAAAGCCCTTGCCCATGCAGGCGCGCAGGCCGTTTACATTCCATGAGATCAGCCGCATCCGCATCCCTCCGTTTTCAGCGGCAGCTGTCGGCCCAAGACCGATTTTGTAGTAATATACCACATTATGTCTACTCATGCAAGAGCGGAATTGTAAATTCTTGCTTCCGGGTTGTAAAACGCGGGGTTTTGTGCTATAACATCCACATGAATATTCGAGTTTCTGTATCCATTCTCGTCTGCAAGCTCAGCCGCCGGATGATCCGCCTGCTGGGACGGGGCGGGACCGACCTTCCGGGGCGCATCGCCCTGAAGCTCTGCCCCAATTTGCTCGGCGTGCTGGCAAAGAACGTGACGACGGTGATCGTCACGGGTACCAACGGCAAGACCACGACCTCGCGTATGATCGAGCAGTCGTGGATCGAATCCGGAATTTCTTATTTTGCCAACAAGTCCGGCGCAAATCTGCTCAGCGGCGTCACCGCCGAGTTTGCAGTCCATTCCAGCCTGAGCGGAAAATGCCGCTATACCCATGCGCTGATCGAGGCGGACGAGGCCGCGTTCAAGGCCATCGGCAAATTTGTCGATCCGAATGCCATCGTCGTCACAAATGTGTTCCGCGACCAGCTCGACCGCTACGGCGAGGTCACGCATACGCTGGAAAACATCCGCATCGGCATTGAAAACAGCCCCCATGCGAAGCTGGCACTCAATGCGGACGATTCGCTCTGTACATCCCTTGCGGGAGCCGTGCCGAATCCGGTGCTTTTCTACGGCGTGAATACGCCGATCTACGCCTCGCGCGTGGAGGAGCTGTCCGACGCGCCGTACTGCATCCGCTGCAAGCATGCGTATGTGTACGACTATGTGACCTATGGCCATCTCGGTAAGTACCGCTGCCCGGCCTGCGGCTACAGCCGTCCGGAGCCGGAGATCGCGGTGTCCGAGGTCGCCGTGACCGACGCAGAGCACTCCGAGGTCGTGTTCGACGACGGCAAAAAGCGCATTCCGGCCACCATTTGCCTGCCCGGCGGATACAATATTTATAATGCCTGCGCGGCCATGGCGGCAGGAAAGCTGCTGGGCCTGAAGGAAGAGACCGTCGCCGCGTCGCTGGCAAGCTTCAGCTGCGGCTTTGGCCGGATGGAGAAGTTCCGCATCCACGATGTGGATGTGCGCATGATCCTTATCAAGAACCCTGCGGGCTGCAATCAGGTGCTCAATTACCTCACGCAGCTGCGGGAGCCGTTCACGTTCGTTGCCTGTCTCAACGACCGGGCGCAGGACGGCGTGGATGTCAGCTGGATATGGGACGTGGACTTCGAGCGCCTGACCGCAATGGGCGAACAGATCGCGTCCATCGATGTCTCTGGCCGGCGCGCTGAGGATATGGCGATGCGGTTCAAGTACGCAGGCTTTCCGACGGAGCGCCTGCGCGTCAATAAAGACTATAGATCGCTGATCGAGAACGCGGTTGCACTTGGTAAGCCGGTCTACGTCATGCCGACGTATACGGCCATGCTGGCCCTGCGCGGTACGATCAGCAAGGCCTACGGCTATAAGGAATTCTGGGAGTAAGGAGGCGGAATATGGAACTTCGGATCTGTCATCTTTATCCCGATGTCCTGAACCTCTACGGCGACCGGGGAAACATTCTATGTATGGAACAACGCCTGCGCTGGCGCGGAATCGAAGCCGTGACCACGCAGGTGCCCATCGGCGAGCCGCTCGATGCGGCGGCATACGATCTGTTTTTCATCGGCGGCGGTCAGGATTTCGAGCAGGAGGTGCTTCTTGCGGATCTGCGCGGGGCCAAAACGCAGCAGATCCGGTCGGCCATCGAGGACGGAAAGACCTTTCTTGCGATCTGCGGCGGCTATCAGATGCTGGGGCAGTATTACAAAACGTGGGACGGTGTGCAGTGCGACTTCACCGGCGCGCTCGATCTCTACACCGTCGGCAGCAAGCAGCGCATGATCGGCAATTACATGTTCACCTGCGACGAGCTGCCGGGCGTCAATGTGGTCGGCTTCGAGAATCACTCCGGTAAAACCTATCTCGGCTCTGGCGTAAAGCCGCTGGGACATGTGCTGGAGGGCTACGGCAACAACGGCGAGGACAAAACGGAGGGCGCGCGCTATCGCAACGTGTTCGCAACGTATTCTCACGGCTGCCTGCTGCCCAAGAATCCGGCGCTCTGCGACCATATCCTGAAAACCGCGCTGACGCGCCGGTATGGCGAGGCGGAGCTGACTCCGCTGGACGACGCGCTGGAAAACGCGGCGCACAGCTATATGGAAAACCGACTGTCAAAGAAATAACCGAATATAAAGGCCGCTGACAGTGTCAGCGGCCCTTTCATATTTTTATGCAATTATTCCGGCTTCTGCGCCCAGATGCAGTACCAGTCCAGCTCCTCCGCGGGCGGCGCGTTTTTCCTCTGCGCCGGGAATGGAAGCAGCTGTGGACGCTTGTAGCCAAGCCCGCAAAGTGTGTCCAGCAGGAGCGCCCTCGGCAGAGGGTGATAATGCTCCGTGAAAACCTCGTGCTGCACATTCCGGCCCTCGCGGTCGAACGTATAGATCAGATTAAAGTCGATATCGCCGCCGGGGAGGTGATCCCAGACCTGTACCAGATGCATCTGCACGCCGTCCGGAAGCAAGACGGGATCATAGAAATAGAAGCGTTCTCTGTGCCGGACGATCTTATCCCAGTTCCGAAGATCGATGTAGAGCCAACCGCCGGGACGGAGCAGCGCGTCCATCTGACGCAGGACGTCCGGAATCTCCGCATTTTCCACATATGCAAGGGAATTGCCGGTCGAGGCGACGCAGTCGAACTGCCGTCCTTCGAATACCGCGTCGAGTGAACGGAAATCACATACGGCAAGCTCCGGTGAAAAGCCGCGTGCAGCGGCCTTTTCCCGGCAGCGCGTGAGCATCGCGGGATTGAGGTCCGAGCCGGTCAGGCGAACGCCAAGCTCGCACAGCGGCAGCGTCAGATTGCCGGTTCCGATGCTGACGTCGAGCAGGGTGGTAATGTTCTTTCCATCCAGCAGCGTCTGCCAGTGACGCAGGACGCCCTGCCAGCGCTGTTCATTTTCCAGCAGATCGTAGATATCCGCGCGCTCATAGAGCTTGTCCATGCATCGTTCCTCCTGACGGCTCACAGCGTATGCGTGCAGACCTCACGCACCTTTGCCTGTAGGGATTTGAGGTCGCGGAAGGTTTCGGGCCGCTTGGTCTCGTCGCGCAGGAGCGCCGACGGGTGATACAGCGCCGTGAACCAGATGCCGCCCTTTTGCTCCCACTGGCCGTGTTCACGGGAAATTTTGAAGTCCTCGCGGATAAGCTTCATCGCCGCGATGCGGCCAAGGCAGACGATGATCTTCGGGCGGAGAAGCCGCGTCTGCGCGCGCAGCCAATCGATGCAGGCGTCCTGCTCTGTCTGGAGCGGATCGCGGTTGTGCGGCGGACGGCATTTGACGATGTTGCCGATGTAGCAGTTTTCCCGGCCAAGGTCAATGATGCAGAGCATATCGTCCAGAAGCTTCCCGGCCGGGCCGACGAACGGCTCGCCGCGCAGATCCTCCTGTTCGCCGGGGCCTTCGCCGATGAAAAAGACCTCCGCGTCGTGCGGGCCGACACCGAAAACGACGTTGTGCCGCGTCTGACACAGCGCGCATTTCGTACAGGCTTTACAGGACGTCTCAAGCTTTTCCCAGTTCAGCATCTCCGCGCCTCCTTATTCGTTGGAATCGTCGTAGTAGCCGTAAGGCTCGTCCTCCTGCTGACGGCGGCGATGCTCAAGCGCCTTGCGGCGGCGCTCCATGCGCGCCTGACGCTCCTGCCGCTTGCGGAGTTGGAGATAGATCAGGAAAACGACGCCGCCCGCAAGCATCAGAACGATCACAAAAACGACCCATTTCCACCAGTTTTTCTGGATGTAGGAGGACGCGCCGGAAACGGTTGCGTTGAAATCGGACTTTGCCACGTCGTTGATCGCCAGAAGATCGGTCGTGCCGAGCGTTTCGCCGTCATAGCTGACCGTGACGCTGCCGAGCACCTGACCGGAATAGACCGGCGCGTCGATGCTCTGCGAGACAGGAACCGGCTCAACAAGAAGGAGCTGCGGGTCGTAGTCCTTCGGAAGCAGCAGGCGGATCTCCTCCGCCGGGGCCAGAGAAACGACCTGCGAGGCGGCGGAGTTGTTCACCGTGATCTGCGCCAGGGGATACAGCGGCGAGACGATGCTGACGTAGGAGAACTGGTCGAAGCCGTAATTGAACAGACGGATGCACTGCGGGAAGCTCTCCATCCGCACGTCGCCGGTATCGAGCACCGTCGTGGCAGCGCCGCAGACGACGGCGAGGAAGTACATGCCGTCGCCCTTCGCGCAGGAAATGACGCAGCGGCCCGCCTTTGAGGTGTACCCGGTCTTGATGCCGATGGCGCGGCTGTAGTAGTTGCTGTTGCTGGTCGAGTCGTCGATCAGCTGATTGGTCGTTTTCAGCTCCCGCGCCGGAGAGAGATTCGTTGCGGGAAGCTCATAGACGGCGGTGTTGGTGATGGTGCGGAAATTGTCGCTCTTGAGCGCGGCCAGCGTGATGGCTACGAGGTCGCGGACGGTCGTATAGTGCTCCTCGTCGTGCAGGCCGTGCGGATTTGCGAAATGCGTGCCGGTGCAGCCAAGCTCATAGGCCCGCTCGTTCATCATGCGCACGAAATCCGGGATAGATCCGGCGATGTGCTCCGCAACGGCGTTGGCCGCCTCGTTGCCGGAGGAGATCATCAGGCAGTAGAGCAGGTCGTTGAACGTCAGCTGCTCGCCGACCTGAAGCCCGGCGGTGCTGCTGTTGCCGTCAAGACCGGCGAACGCGCCCTCGTCGATCGTGACGATATCGGAGAGGTTGCCGTTTTCCAGCGCCAGCAGGCAGGTCATGATCTTGGTCAGACTGGCCGGATAGATGCGCTCGTCGATATTTTTCTCATAGACCGTGCGGCCGGTGTTCATATCGATCAGAATGGCCGCCTTGGCATCGACCTCAAACGGCCCGTCGGAGACATCCTCCTGTGTGTCGTCTTCGGCCAGAACGCAGACGCTGCCCATGCTCAGGAGCAGCGCCAGCAAGATAAGCAGTGAGATCAAACGTTGTTTCTTCATAAATTGCTCCAATTTCATCAGAACGGCATTGCCGGAATCGCAGAATGTGTGATACAATTATAGCAGAAACTGGCGGTATGTCAATTCTGAGGGAGGGATGCGCATGCGGGAGCGGATACAGAGCCTTTTGATCCCGCTCCTTGCCTTGCTGCTGGTCGTTTTCTCGGTCGGCTTTCTGATCGGACGCAACGCCGCGCAGAACGACACCGTGATTCAGGTCGGCCGGAAGCCCACGCCCGAGGATGCGGCTCCGGAAGCGCTGCCGGAGGCGGAAGCGCAGACTCAGAATACCGAGGCCGCGTCGGTGGCAGAGACCGCGCCGGAGCAGACGGAGCCGCAGACGAAAATCAACCTCAATACGGCGGACGCGGCGCAGCTGCAAACGCTGCCGGGCGTCGGCGAGGCGACGGCAAGGAAGATCCTCGAATACCGCGAGCTGAGCGGCGGCTTCCTGACGATCGAGCAGATCATGGAGGTCGATGGGATCGGCGAGAAGAAATATGAAGCGATGAAGGAACTGATTACTGTGGAGGATACAGATCCATGAAAATACTGGTCGTGGACGACGAGGCGCTCCTCGTCAAAGGGATAAAATTCAATCTGGAAAACGAGGGCTACACGGTCGTGACCGGCACCGACGGCGTCGAGGCGGTGGACGCGGCCTCGGCGGGCGACATCGACCTGATCGTGCTCGACCTTATGATGCCGCGCATGGACGGGCTGGAGGCCTGCCGGAGGATCCGGGAGTTTTCGGATGTGCCAATCATCATGCTCACGGCGAAAACTGGGGACATGGACAAGCTCATGGGCTTTGAGCACGGCGCGGACGATTATCTCACCAAGCCTTTCAATATTCTCGAGCTGAAGGCCCGCATCCGGGCGCTTCTTCGCCGGAGCGCCAGCGGAAAGAAAAAGACCGCCGAGGAAAACCGCCTCGTCTGCGGGCATATTTCACTCGACCGCGACGCGCGCAACGCCTACAATGACGGCAGGCTCGTCGAGCTGACGGCGAAGGAATTCGACGTGATCGAGCTTCTGATGCGCAATCCGAACCGCGTCTATTCGCGCGATGCGCTGCTCAGCGCGGTCTGGGGCTACGATTCCAGCAGCGATATCCGGACGGTGGACGTCCACATCCGCCGCCTGCGCGAGAAGCTGGAGCGCGATCCGGCCGCACCGGAGTACATTCTGACAAAGTGGGGAGTGGGCTACTATTTCAAGTTCTGACAGACGTATTTCGCTGATCCCGAGCAGCTCGCAGCTGAGAAACGCGCTGGTCTACGTCCTCATCACGTCGGTGGTGCTGCTGTTCCTGAACCTGTCCACATCGGCCAGAACACGCAGGCTGATGTTACAGGCCAAGTATGCCTCCGCGCAGGATAAGCTGCAGCTGGTTGCCTCGTCGTTCAGCGGGCTTGATACGCTCACGGGCGAGTCGGCGGAGCAGGTCATTTCTGTGCTGGGCGATCTGAACGTCACACGCCTTATCGTCACCGATGCCGAGGGGCGTGCGCTCTACGATTCCTATGAGCCGGAGAGTGCGAAGGGGAAGCTTGTGCTGTTCAGCGAGGTGGTGCAGGCGCTCATGGGAAACGACGCTTTTTACTGCGTCTATCGCGGCGGAACGCTCCGCAGCTACGCGGCCATGCCGGTCATTTCCTACAATGAGCCGGTCGGCTGCGTTTATATCATGGACTACGACGCCGAGCAGGGACAGCTGATCGCCGATCTCGAGACGAACATTCTCCGCAGCTCCGTTATTCTGGAGGCTGCGATCCTGATCTTCTCCGTCTTTTTCTCCATTGTCAGCTCCTGGCGGATGCGGAAGATCATCACATCCATGCGCCTTGCGCGCGAGGGCGAATATACGCACAAGATCAAAATGCACGGATCGGACGAATATGCGATGTTCGCCGAGGAATTCAACAAGCTGACCGACCGTTTGCAGGAATCCGAGGAGATGCAGCGGCAGTTCGTATCCGATGCCTCGCACGAGCTGAAAACGCCGCTGGCGTCGATCAAGCTGCTTTCCGATTCGATTTTGCAGAATGAGATGGATGCAGACACCATGCGCGAGTTCGTCGCGGACATCGGAAGCGAGGCCGAGCGCCTCAACCGCATGTCGCAGAAGCTCCTGATGCTCAGCCGCCGCGAGGATTCGGCAGGGCCGGAGCATGAGGTCGTGGACGTGGGCGACGTGGTCTCGCGGGTGTTCCGGATGCTCGTCCCGCTGGCGGATGACCGGCAGATCGACCTGACCGGCAGCTGGAAGCGCGGCTGCACCGTCCTTTCCATGGAGGACGACGTTTATCAGATCATTTTCAACCTCGTGGAAAACGGCATCAAATATAATCAGCCGCAGGGAAGCGTCCACGTTTCGCTGGAAAAAACAGCGGACGATGTGACGATCTCCGTGGAGGACACCGGCTTCGGCATCCCGGAGGAAGCGCTCGGGCATATTTTTGAGCGATTCTACCGCGTAGACAAGGCGCGTTCGCGTCAGGCAGGCGGCTCCGGTCTCGGGCTTTCCATCGTCCGCGAGCTGGTGCAGCGCAATTACGGCTCCATCGGAGTGCGCTCCGAGGTCGGAAAGGGCACCCGTTTTATGGTTGTTTTCCCGTATTTCGAGGTGGAAGGGGAGAACGAAAATGCGGAATAGGGCCGGAGTGTTCCTGACGGCGCTGCTTCTGGCGCTGCTGTGCGGCTGCGCGCCAGCAAGGCCCGCCGCCGTCTATCAGAATCCCATTGATTTTTATTACTGCGACCTCGAGGAGCCGCACGGCGGCGCGCTCGGAGCGCTTGCGAAGCAGACCGTCGATCTGGTCGATCCGGAGATCACAGTCGAGGAGATATTGACGCGCTATCTTGCCGGGCCGGACGATCCGGCGCTGGCCGCGCCGTTCCCGGACGGCCTGACGTGCGAAAGCGTCACGATTTCGGATGGTGTGCTCTGCGTCCGCTTCGGCGAAGCCTATGCGGAGCTGAGCGGTATCCGCCTGTCGCTGACGAACGCCTGCCTGACGAAAACGCTGCTGCAAATTCCCTTTGTGGAAAGCGTGCAGATCGAGACGGACGGCGGAATGCTGACGACGCAGACGGCGACAGCGTTTACAGAGGACAGCTTTCTGCTGAACGACGCCTCGGATACGCCGCTTTCCGAGGCGGCTGCCGCGGAAGCGTCTGCCGGGGAGGCAGAAACGGAAAAAGGATAAATAAACGCCCGGTGCGCTTGTCATGACGCACCGGGCGGCTCTATGTATCTGACTATCAGAGGGAGAAATCCTTTTCATCCAGCTTTTCCAGCGCGCGGGTGTCCCGGCGGGCCGGTACGCGCTTGATCGGATCGTAGCGGAACCGGCGGCAGCGATGCTCCGCAGGAACGATGCCGCACTTCTGACAGATCATCGTATGATCGTCCACCCGTCCGGCAAACTGACAATAGGTACAATAACGATCGATTTTCTTGCGGAAGAGCAACGCGGACACCGCCTTTCGAGAATTGCACGGCGAGGCCGCGCTTTTTGCTTTCAGTGCCCACTATTATACACGCTTTTGCGCTGAATTTCCAGAGCTCAGTTTGCGGAATCTCAGGCAAATTATCCCGAGCAGGAGCCAGCCGGGCAAAATGAGCGGCAAAAGCGGAAGCGAGGCCGGAAAAGCGCCCGCTGTCGCTGCCTCCGGCAGCAGATGAAGGGCGGAGAGCAGCAGCGCCAGCAGCGCCGACAGCGTGCCGTGCAGGAGCTTCGCGGGCAGATACCGTCCGAGGCCAAGCCCGGCTGGCGCAAGGAGCGACTGCGCCTGTGCGCAGACGCTCAGCCCGGAAAAGCCGAGCAGAAACGCGGCGATTGGGAAGGCCGCCCGGCATCCATCCAGAAGCAGCACGCCGTTGCTCAGCTCCAGCATCCCGACCAGCAGCGCCCGCACCTCCGGCGGCAGCCCTTCCGGCAGCAGGCACAGTAGAAAGGCGGAGAGGACAGAAAATGCGACGACGAACATGCAGACCTGAAGCGCGGTCGTACCGGCGCGCTTGACGCTTGTGATGAACGCGGCGGCAAAGCAGGGTGTTTTCCCGGTTAAAGTGCGCTCTGAGGGCGGCGCTGCGTCCGGAAGCGGCCCTCTGAGAAGGACACCGGTCAGCAGTGCGCAGAAAACATGGACGGCATAGAGCAGAAGCCCAGCCTTTGCGCTTCCGAGTACGCACACGCCGCAGACGCCGGTCACGAACGCAGGCCCAGCGTTGTTGCAGAAGAGCAGCAGCCGTCCGGCCTCCTCCTGAGATATACTGCCGCTTTCATAAAGCTGCGCGACGGCCTGCGCTCCGGCGGGATATCCGCCGACAAGCCCCAGCACGAGCGCGGCGGAGCCTGCGCCGCCGAGATGAAAAACCGGGCGCATCAGTCCCCCTAGAAGCCTTGCGGGGATGCGCGTCAGAGACAGCTCGGTAATCAGGTTTGCACAGATGAAAAACGGAAAAAGCGACGGCAGAATGGCCGCTCCGCACTGCCGCAGTCCGCGCACGACCGCCGCCGAGGCGGTCTCCGGGAAGAACAGCAGCGCGCAGGCCGCGGCGGATAAGATCAAAAGCTCCAGCCCCTCGCGCAGGAGCAGGCGTTTCTGCATACACATCACCTCATCGAAAGCCTATGCGCCGCCGGAAAGATTTATCCGGCGCGGCATAGGATAGAAGCAGGACAGGCGGAGGGCCTGTGCGGCGGCGTGTGCCGGAAAATGGGAAATGAGGTGAAAGCATGAAACGTGGGCGGGAAATGCTGACGAAGCTGTCGCAGAAGCTGGAGCTGCCTCTGGATATTGCGGCGGGCGTGCCGCACATCGAGATAAACGGCTTCGGCGAATGCAGTCTCGACTGCCATACGGGAATTCTGGAATATGAGAAGCATGAGATCGTTGTGGCGGTCAATATCGGCGTCGTGACGATCCAGGGTTGCGGTCTGGAACTGCGGCTGATGCAGAAGGAGCGCCTGACGGTCACGGGCGAGATCCACGCGGTCTTTTTCACCGGAGGGACGCGCTGATGTGGAGGCTCGTATTTTTCCTTGCCGGGTGGTGCCGCATCCGCATCACGGGCGCCAGCCCGCAGTGGATCCTCAGCGCGCTGGCGACGCGCCGCGTCGCGTTCCGGGAGTTTCGCAAGACGGATGATTTTACGGCGGAGCTTCGGATCTTGAAGCGCGACCTTCCGGCGGCATACGCGGCGGCGCAGCGCTCAATGTGCGATCTGGAGCTGATGCAGTGCGGCGGCTTTGCCGCCACATTTGCGTGGGTGAAGAAGCGGCCGCTGTTTCCGCTCCTGCTGGCGCTCGCCATTCTGATGGGAACGTCGCTGCCGCGCTTCGTCTGGTTTTATGAGGTCACCGGAAATGAGCGCGTGCCGGCGCAAAAAATCCTCCGGGAGCTGGACGCACTCGGCGTCGGCTTTGGAACCTACGGGAAGTCGATCCAGCCGCAGTGGGTCAAAAACCACATGCTCTTCCGCATCCCGGAGCTGCAATGGCTGACCGTGACGCAAAGCGGCGCCTGCGCGACAGTCGTCGTCCGCGAACGGCCGGAGGCGGAGCCGGTGGACGACCGGAAAACGGCGCGGAATGTCGTCGCGGCGCGTGCGGGCCTTGTCACAAGGGTCAGTGTCCTTGCCGGAAGCAGCCTCTGCAAGCCCGGCGACGTTGTGCGGGAAGGACAGCTGCTCGTCTCCGCGTATGCCGACTTCGGCTATAAAACGCAGGTCAGCGGCGCGCTGGCGGAGATCTACGCGAAAACATGGCACAGGGCCTGCACGGTGCTGCCGGAGACGGCGGAGCGCAAGCAGTACACCGGGACGCAGAGCCGCTGCGTCAGTCTCGTGCTCGGGAGAAAAAGATGGAAGCTTTTCGGGGACAGCGGATTTTTTACGGGAAACGGTGATAAAATGAAAATAACGCACACATTGACGCTTCCCGGTGGATTTTCTCTTCCGGCAGCTATTGAAATCACGACAAAAACCGATTATGATACAGTAGAAGCACAGGCGGATGCCGGCGCAGCGCAGGAAACGATGGAGCGTCTGGCGCGTGAGCGCGCACAGGCGGACATGATCGCTGGGACGATCTGCTCCGAACGCTATCTGCTCGAACGGCGCGGCGGTCAGCTGCGGCTGTACAGCACGCTGGAGTGCGAAGAAATGATCGCCCGCATGGTTCGGGCGGAGCTTTTTAAGGATGATGCGAATGCAAATGATTGAAAAGACTGTCAATGCCGAGCGGATCGAGCAGCTGATCGACGTGTTCGGCTCCTTTGATGAAAATATCAAGCGGATCGAATCGGAGTTCGGCGTCCGGATCACGAACCGCGGCACCGAGCTGAAGGTGCAGGGCGATATCGAGGCGGCGGATCAGGGTGCGCGGGCGCTGGAAGCGCTGCTGGCGCTGGCCGCGAAGGGCGAGGAGATCGACGAGCAGAAGGTGCGCTATATCCTGAGCCTTGTCCGCACGGGCAATGAGGACGAGGTCAGCAAAATGGCGAAGGACGTTGTCTGCGTCAGCGCGAAGGGCCGTCCGATCAAGGCAAAGACCATCGGCCAGCAGAAATATCTCAAGGCCATCGAGAAAAATACTGTGACCATCGGCGTCGGCCCCGCTGGTACGGGCAAGACCTATCTGGCCGTCGCGGAGGCGGTCGCGGCCTTCCGCGCGAAGGAGGTCAACCGCATCATTCTGACGCGGCCTGCTGTGGAGGCCGGTGAACGCCTCGGCTTCCTGCCGGGCGACCTTCAGAACAAGGTCGATCCGTATCTCCGGCCGCTTTACGACGCACTGTTCGATATGCTCGGCGCGGAGACCTATAACAAATACCTCGAACGCGGCAACATCGAGGTCGCGCCGCTTGCCTATATGCGCGGCCGGACCCTCGACGACAGCTTCATCATTCTCGACGAGGCGCAGAACACGACGCGCGAGCAGATGAAGATGTTCCTGACGCGCCTCGGCTTCGGCTCGAAGATCGTCATTACCGGCGACGTGACGCAGATCGATCTTCCGGCGGATAAGGTCAGCGGCCTCAAGGAGGCCGTGCGTGTGCTGGAGGGCATCGAGGATATCGCCATCTGCCGTCTGACGGCAAGCGACGTGGTGCGCCATGCGCTGGTGCAGAAGATCGTCGCCGCCTATGATAAATTTGAACAGGACCGCGCGCCGTTTGTGCCGCGGAACCATACAGAGAGAGGGAAAAATCATGGAACACCGGATCGCCGTCACGTTTGAAAAGCATGCGCTGTCCAATTTTGCCGTCAAGCGCCACATCCAGAAATGTATTCTCGCCGCGCTCAAGGCGCAGGGCGTGAACGTCCCGTGCGAGATCAATGTTTTTGTCTGCGGCGACGAGACCATCCGCGCCATCAACCAGTCCAGCCGGAAGATCGACAAGGCGACGGACGTGCTGTCGTTCCCAATGTTTGATCTGACGCCGGGCGTGCTGCCGGAAAGCTGGGAGGAATACGAGGACCCCGGAACGGGCCTGGTGCCGCTGGGCGATATGGCCATTTCGCTGGAACGCGCGGAGCAGCAGGCAAAGGAATTCGGCCACTCCACAAAGCGCGAGGTCGGCTACCTCACCATCCACTCCGTTCTGCACCTGCTCGGCTACGACCACATGGACGAGGGCGAGATGAAGCGGCAGATGCGCGAGAGAGAGGAAGCCATTCTCGCGGAGATCGAGCTTACAAGATAGAGAGGATGCACTTATGAATAATAAATCCGCCATGATCACCATTGCAGGCCGTCCGAACGTCGGCAAATCCACGCTGACCAACGCCATCGTCGGCGAGAAGATCACCATTGTTTCCCATAAGCCGCAGACGACCCGCAACCGCATCTGCGCCATCGTCAACCGCAAGGACTGCCAGCTCGTTTTCGTTGATACGCCGGGCTTCCACAAGCCCCGGACGAAGCTCGGAGACTATATGGTGAACGTCGTCAAAAGCTCCATCGCGGACGTGGACGCCGTGATTTTGATGGTCGAGCCGATCGCAAACGTCGGCATTCAGGAAAAGGAGCTGATCGCTCAGATCAAAGCGGCGGACGTGCCGTGCATTCTGGTCATCAACAAGATCGACACGGTCGAGAAGGAGTCCCTTTTGTCTGTGATCGCGGCGTATCAGGATGAGATGGACTTTGAGGCGGTCATTCCCGTCAGCGCCAAGTGGCATGACGGCGTGGCGGAGCTTCTGACGGAGTGCGAAAAATTCGCCGTCGAGGGGCCGCTCTTCTTCCCGGAGGACATGGTCACAGACCAGCCGGAGAAGCAGGTCATGGCGGAGATCATCCGCGAAAAGCTCCTGTGGAATCTGGAACGCGAGATCCCGCATGGAACAGCCGTCGAGATCACGAAATTCTCGGAGCGCGACGACGGGATCATCGATCTGGAAGCGACGATCTACTGCGAAAAGCCGAGCCACAAGGGCATCATCATCGGCAAGAACGGCCAGATGCTCAAGAAGATCAGCACGATGGCCCGCGAGGACTGCGAAAAATTCATGGGAACGAAGGTCTATCTCCAGACGTGGGTCAAGGTCAAGGAGAACTGGCGCGACAGCCAGTATCTGATCGGCAATTTCGGCTACACGAACGACAATTGAACGACATTCTCCGCGAATTGAATTCGTCATTTGTCGTTTTGGCTCTTGCATTGTCGCGGAGGATTGGGTATAATAGCATCAGAACGAAGGTTAGGAGGCCAAAAACATGGCTGCTAAAATTAAAAAGTCCACCATCATCGGCGACGTCCTCGACATCGCTCCGCAGACCGCTCCGCTGTTCATGGCGATCGGTATGCACTGCCTCGGCTGCCCGGCATCCCGCGGCGAGACCGTAGAAGAGGCCTGCATGGTCCACGGCGTTGATCCGGATGCATTCCTCGAGCAGGTCAACCGTTTCCTCGAGGCCAGTGAGGAAGCCGGACTGTAATCCAGAAAACAAACCAGAAGGGAAGGCTCCGGCCTTCCTTTTTTGGAGTCAGGGGTAAGGATGAAAATTCCAATTTCAAAGCGCCTGCTCTGCTGCGCAGGCTTTGTGGAGCCGGGCGCGCGCGTCGCAGACATCGGCACCGACCATGGATATCTGGGCATTTATCTGCTGAAAAACGGGATCGCGCGGCAGGTGACCGCGTGCGATCTGCGCCCGCTTCCGCTCCGGAACGCGCAGGAAAATGCGGAGCGCTTCGGCGTCGGCGCGCAGATGGAATTTCTGCTGTCAGACGGGCTGGAACGGGTCACGCCGGACAGAATCGATACCGTCGTCTGCGCGGGCATGGGCGGTGATCTGATCGTGCGCATTCTCGAAGCGTGCGCATGGATCCGGGACCCGGGCTACCGGCTCGTTTTGCAGCCGCAGAGCGCCGGACAGGCCCTGCGGCTCTGGCTGGCGGAAAACGGCTATGAGATGCAGCAGGAGACGCTGGTGCAGGACGGGAGCTTTCTGTATACCGTTTTAACGGCGCGGTGGGACGGCGAAAAGCGCACGCTTTCGCCTGGAGAACAGTTTGTTTCGCCGCAGCTGCGGGCGGAGAACAGCCCGCTGCTGGACGCTTACATACAGCGCGTGGAAAACGCGCTCCGCGCGACGGTCGAGGGCCTTCGCGGCGCGGAGCATCCGCGGCCGGAACGCCTTGCCTATCACGAAGCGGCGCTGCGCGAGATCGAAGAAATGAGGGAGCATGATGCCGAAGGTCAATGAAATTCGCACGGCGCTGTTTGAGGCTGCGCCGGAGTATATGAAAATGGAGTGGGATAACGTGGGGCTGATGTGCGGCCATGCCGCGCAGGAGGTCACGCGCGTGCTGGTAGCGCTGGATGCGTCCTACCGCGTCCTCAACGAGGCGCAGGCGGCGCACTGTGAGCTGGTCGTCTGCCACCATCCGCTGATCTTCGGCGGAACCAAGACCGTCACGGACGAGACGCCGGTGGGGCGGAGCCTGCTGTTTGCCATCGAGAACGGCATTTCGGTGCTGAGCTTCCATACGAATCTGGACTGCGCGCCGGAGGGCGTCAACGATGTTCTGGCGCGAAGCCTCGGCCTTTCGGAGGTCACGGTGATGGAGCCTGCCGGAACGGACGAGCAGGGCAGGGCATACGGCCTGATCCGCACGGGGACAGTCCCGGAGACGGACGTTCGCAGTTTCGCGGCGCAGGTCAAGCAGGCGCTCGGCTGCGAGGGACTGCGCTATGCGGACGGCGGACGGCCTGTCCACCGCGTCGCGGTCGGCGGCGGCAGCTGCGGCGGTGCGATCGGCGATGTACTGGCGCATGGGTGCGATACGCTCGTGACGGCCGACCTCAAGTACCACGAATTTGCCGACGCGCCCTATCTCGGGATCAACCTGATCGACGCGGGACATTTCCAGACGGAAAACCCGGTCTGCGCGCGGCTGGAGGCGCTTTTGCGCGGCGCATTCCCGGAGCTGACCGTGCTTCGGTCGCAAGATCACCGCGACGAGACGCATTTTCTGTAAAAACAGTTGATTTTCACCGGATACCTGTGATAAACTGGTGAGAGAAATTTTTTGAAGGGAAGATACTTCATGTCAGGACATTCCAAGTGGCATAACATTCAGAAAACCAAGGGCGCACAGGACGCCAAGC
>OIWM01000481.1_pt1 | contig 48514 bp, 26 predicted proteins | sample 1587451 | NCBI WGS metagenome assembly OIWM01 (sample SAMEA3888907, study PRJEB22519) | human gut metagenome | biome: human gut; feature: human-associated habitat; material: faeces | place: Denmark | collected 2011 | reverse complement strand
AACCTCGAATCAGCCCACCCAAACAACAACTTCCCACTAACAAAATTAAAACCTTCCCGCAGGGAGATTCGAGGTTCTGCAAACCTCGAATCAGCGCACAAAACAACAAATTCGTGCAAAAAATCCGGGACTTTTCGAATCCTCGAAAAGTCCCGGAAAACGCGCCTTAAAGCACGATATAGTACGGACAAATGTCCTCATAGTGCCCGTCTTTCATGCGGAAACCGCCCGGAATCACACCAAGCGGCACAAAACCGATGCGTTCATAAAGATGCCTTGCGTGCGTGTTGGAGGCAACTACCGCGTTGAACTGCATGATCCGAAAACCATGCTCTCGGGCATTGCGTAAGCAGTCAAGCACTAACTTTTCGCCGATGTGCCTGCCGCGAAGCTCGGTCGATACGGCATAGCTCGCATTTGCAATGTGGCCGCAGCGGCCGACATTGTTCGGATGCAGAATGTATAATCCGCAGATGCTGCCGGTTTGGGTGTCAACGGCAACGCCGCAGTCGGTCTGGGCGGCGAAAAATGCGGACGCACCTTCGGTGTCCAAAAAGTCTTCTTGCGGAAATGCGACCCCGTCCTCTACCACCTTGTTCCAAATGCGCGCCATGGCGGCAATTTCATCGGCGTTTTGGGGATCATAGGATCGAATGAGAATGTCTTGCATGATGGTTGTATTGCTCCTTTTGTGGGTGGGCTTAATGCTGCTCTTCAAAACTGCGCTGTTTTTTGATGGTTCCCGGCGACATTCCGGTGAACTTCTTGAAGGTGCGGATAAAATTCGAGCAGTCGTTAAACCCGGAGGACGTGCAGGTGTCCTTGACGCTGACGCCGTTGTACAAAAGCTTTTTGGCCTCGGCGATGCGGCGTTGGATGATATAGTTGTTGAGCGACGTGCCGGTTTCGTTTTTGAACAGCCGGCTGAGATAGTTTTCGTTGATGTTCAAGGCGTGCGCCACCTCGGAGGCCTGACATTCCCTGAAATTGCGCTCAATGTAGCGAATGGCCTTTTCCGACCACAATTCCGGCTCGGATTCCGGGATCACAACGCCCTCCTTTCCGCGATAGACGTATTTGATAAAGGCAAGCAGTTCAAACAGCTTCGAGGTCAAAAGCAGCGAATTTTTCGCCTGCTCCAACCGCAGATACTCTTTGATGTGCATCATGTACTTTTCGTGATCCTCTTTTTCCAAATGCACCTTGACCGGCAGCGTTTCGCCGACCGCATCCAAAAAATCAAGTGCTGTGCGATCCGAAAGCAACAGCCTTAACTTGTCGATAAACGACGAATCGATGCTGATGACGCACCGCACATAATTGTCCGGATCGCCGACCGCCACGCGGTGAATGTGCATTTTGCGGATGATGAACAAGTCATGCGGATTGCAGTCGTAGTAGTGGTCGTCGATAAAGAAGCCCTTGCCGCCGTTTATGTTGTAGTAGATCTCGTATTCCGTGTGCAAATGCGGCGTGATCATGTAAGGGTTGCGGTATTCCTTTAAGAATACACTGACATCCTCTTGGGGATAATCCCGCATTCGATTTGCCGCGCGGATGCTTTCGACGCTGTCGGAAGCTCTATGCGTTTCTCTTTTGGTCATAAAAAACCGCCTTTCCGCCGATGATGACCGTGTCGATCTGTATGTTTTCGTCAAAAAGAAGGATATCCGCATCGTAGCCGGCTAACAGCGCACCCTTATGCGCTTGACCGATGATGCGCGCCGGTGTTTCGGAGGCCATTTTCACTGCATCGACAAGCGATACACCGGCCAGATACACCATGTTGCGCACGAGCCTGTCCATGGTGGCAACGCTCCCGGCAAAACAGGTGCGATCCGGCATTTTGGCAACGCCGTCCTCCACGATGACGCGAAGCCCATGCGTTTTGCTGCCCAAAATGCTTTCACCTTCGGGCATTCCGGCCGCACGCATGGAATCGGTGACAAGGGCGGTGCTGTACGCGCCTTTGATTTTGTACACCAGCTTTAAGAGCGAAGCCGGAAGATGCACGCCGTCGGCAATGATCTCGACCGTCATGCGGTCGTTTAAGTAGGCGCATTCGATGACACCGGCATAGCGAAGCCCGTTCTTGCGGTGTACGCCGCTGGTGCAGGAATAAAGGTGCGTGACGTGCGTAAATCCGGCGTCAAACGCCTTGTAAACGTCGTCCTCCGATGCGTCGGTGTGCCCGATCGACGGCAGCACGCCGTGCGATGTGAGCGTGTGCGCAAATTCTTCGGCACCGGCAAGCTCGGGTGCGGCACTCCATCGGCGGATATCGCTTCCGCCGTAAGCGAGAATGCGCGTGTATTCGTCCTTGTCGAAGCCGCGCACATACGCTTCGTCTTGGGCACCCTTTTGGCTGAGCGCAAAATACGGGCCTTCGAGATGCAGGCCGAGGAAAGCGGCCGTCGTGTTCTCTTCCTTGGCGGCACGGTAGACATCGATGGTCTCAAAAAGCTCGGCGAGGTCTCCTGAGGTGGCCGTCGGCAGGAGCGCCGTCGTTCCGTGGCGTGCGTGCGTGGCGGCAGCCTTCAGAAAGCCGTCTTTTTCGCAGTCGAGAAAATCCGCTCCGCCGGCACCGTGCGTGTGTAAATCGATAAAGCCGGGCGAAACGAAAAGGCCTTGTGCGTCGAGCGTTTTGTCGGGCGTCGGCGCAAGCGGCGAACGCTTTGGGTAAAGGCCGATGATTTTGCCGACGGTCGTCTCAAAATAGAGATCGGCGTCGATGCGGATGGAATCTTGGGTGATGATTTTACCGTTTGTGATTTGGATGATCATACGTGTTTCTCCTTGACGGACATTCGGAAAACATCCATGTTTTCAAGATATCCGATGGTATTATAACAGATTTTGGATGGCAAATCAAGTGTTTATGCTTCAAAAATGTACAAAAAACGCAAATTTTTACCTTGCTTGGCTTTGCGAAAAAAGCGGTGACGGTCTCCGCTTCAGAAACCGCACCGCTTTGAAATTCTTAGTAAAGGACCGGCATGGGATTATCGGCGTGGACTCTTTCGGCCACGCGAATGAGCTTGACGACCGCCTCCGGCTTGATGAACAGCTCGGCACCTTCGGTCATGGTTTTGTACAGCCGCTCATAGTAATCCTCCACGGCAAGGCCGAACGCCGTTCCGTTCAACTCCTCAGTAAAGCAGTGCCAAGGCAGCCGTTCGCCGCAATACTGCGGAGAATAACCGTCGTCGCCGACTAACGTTTCGAACGTGAGCTTTTGTTCGGGCGCTTCGATCGGGTCGAAATACTTCCATTCCAGCTTGCTCATGGTGGCTTTTAACGAGCCGCGCGAGCCTTGGATCTTGTAGGTGTAATCGGAATAAGCGTCGCAGCTGCTGATTTCCACGTCGATGAGCGGTCTGCCGGGCGCGGTGAGAAGCACCTTGGCGTAGTCCTCGGCATCGCCGAAGGAATTGTATTTGCCGAGCTTGGAATATACCACCTGCGGCAGCTCATCCTCAGCGAGGTTCAGAAGATCCAATGCTTGGTCGAGCGGATGAGGGCCGGTGTTTAAGAGGCTTCCGCCGTAGAAGCGCTTGCTGGTCTGCCAGTCCCAACGGCGCGAGAAGCCGGAAAACGCAATGCTTATCTGTGCGATTTCGCCGAGAACGCCGCTTTCGAGGATCTCGTGAATACGCTTATAGTAGGAGGCAAGCCGGGACTGTTGAAACACGGTGAGAAGGCAGTTATGCTCTTTTGCTGCACGGATCATGGCTTCGCACTCGTCGGCATAGGCGGAAAACGGCTTTTCGCACACGACGTTAAGACCGTGCTCCAAAAGATCCATGGTGATGGGATAATGCTCGTCGGAAAAGGTGGAGTTGATGACGAGATCGATATCGTTGTGGTCAAATAAAAGCTTGTAGTCGTCGTAGACATGGCAGCCGAATTCGTTGGCGGCACGGGCACGGCGCGAGGCAAGGGCATCGACGACGGCGACGACGCGATAATATTTTTTGGAGGCTTCTGACAGGAAATACGCGCCGTGAATATCGCGGCCGCTGCGGCCTTGGCCGATAATGGCGACGTTCAGAACGCCTTGCTTTTTGGGTGAATTCATGAAAACCTTCCTTTCGGGCAAAAATGACTTTCTGTATGGCGGCTTATAAAATCTTGGCGGCACTGTTCTTGTCGCAGTACAGCACGGCGTGCGGATGGCGGCGCATGATGGTCGCCGGGCATTTGGTGCTGATTTCGGCGTCGGTGACCGTGTGGTACACGGCATCGGCCTTGGTGGCGGCAGGAACGCTGCAGAACAGATAATCGGCGTTAAACAGCGTCGGAATGGTGAGCGTGAGCGCGGTTTTCGGCACATCCTCGAGTCTGGCGAAGCAGCCGTCGTTGACCTGTTGGTTGCGGCAGATCTCATCCAATTGCACCGGCTTGATGATGCGCTTATCGGCAAAATCGGCCACCGGCGGATCGTTGAAGGCGATATGTCCGTTTTCGCCGATGCCGAGCATGACAACGTCGATTTTCACCTTTTCAAGAAGGGCTGCATACCGGGCGCATTCGGCTTCCGGATCGCTTCCGGTGCAGTCGATGTAGTTCACCGAACGGAAAGGGAGCTTTCCGAAAATGGCATTCTTGAGGAACGTGCCGAAGCGTTGGGGCGCGTCGGCGGAAAGGCCGATGTATTCGTCCATGTGATAGGCGTTGACGCGCGTCCAATTGATGTCCGTGCGTGCGCAGAGAGCGTCAAGCGTTTCGTTCTGCGAAGGTGCGGCGGCGAAAATCATGTTGATTTCCGGCTTTTTTTCGAGCAGCGCGACAATGACATCGGCGGCATCGTTTCCGGCGGCGTGTCCCATTTCGGCACGGGTATCGTAAATGCGGACAGCCAATGTACCGGTTTGTTCAGTTTTTATGAGCGGCATGGGCAGTTCTCCTTGTATATGGATTTGTTGTTTGCACCTTTATTATAGAAAAAACAAAAATAATTGTCAATAATAATTGCAAAACAAATCATAAATTGAATATATTCGAAAATAGAAGAAACAAAATATGCAAAGTTTGACATTGTAAAAAATCAAGCAATTCGCGCGGATAACCATATTCAAAATATGCGCAAAAGCGGCATTCGGCGAAAATGCGGGATTTTTTGGCTCCGCTGCATAGCCCTTCCGATTTCGGTCTACAATAGAAGTGTGGCAGAAAACAAGAAAAACGGACAAGGAGCGTAAGAGACATGATCAAGGGCTGTGCAAAACGTGTGGTTGTGGTGCGGAATATGGACAGCAATTTATTCGAAGAGGCATTTTTTATTGTCAAAGCCGGGCAGGGTGCAAAAAAAAGCACCGAGGAGGAATTCCTCGGTGAAGCGGAGCGTCTTGTAAAAACAACGCCGGTGCAATCCTCGGCCGACAGCGACACGGACACGCCGACGCAGACGCGGTTTCGCATTGCACCCAAAAACGCGTCGGTTTCCGCAGGCGTGCCTTTGGGCGGTTCGCTTGCCGTCTTTGACGAGCGGCGAAGTGAAGCGGCAAAGAAAGCACATAGGCTGCATTTACGTGATGTGATTTCGTTCGCTGCCGGATGCGGTGTCGGCGTTTGCGGCACGATGCTTTGGATGCTTTGCGGATAGAAGCCGATGGGCGTTAAAGGTTTTGCAGGAACTGTTCAAGAACGCGCACAAGCGTGTCGCAAAGCGCCGTGTCGGCACGTTCGCGCGGCAGACCGAGCGCATGGACGGGATAGAGCAGCGTGACAGTGCGTGTGCCATCCCCGGCACCGTTTATCCGGGCGGTATCGGTGGTGACGGCTTCTGTGTCGATGCGCGGCAGCAGCGTCACGCCGACCTGCGACGCGGCGTTTTTCATTTGGCGCACCAAATCATGATCGCCGACCGAAAAGCGGTCGGACAGGCGCAGGCCAAGCTCGGTTCCCTCATAGGCCTCCAAGCACACGGCGATGTCCGGCTGAATCCCGAACGCGGCCGGAGCGGCTCCGCGTGCGCCGAGGACGCTTTGCGCGCAGAAAACAAACGAGATTTCCAAAGCGGCGGCTTCGGTTTTGGCGGCAAGCCCGGCAAGTGCCGCGGCGCAGAGCTTGTTTCCGAGAGCCGGCGCACAGAGCTGTGTTTTTCCGAGCGCAACCGGCTGTGGGACAAAGCACAGCAGATCGCCGAGCGACAGGTGCTTAGCGGCTTCTTTGGCGGCTGCAAAGCCGAAATCGGCATACAGCGGCTCGGTGGCTTCGGTTTTGCCGTTATCCGGAATAAGTATACCGGTATATTTTTTATCGGTCTTTGCCACTTCGGTATAGACAGCGCGTTCGGCACTCGTTTTCCCGATGGGCGCAGTGCGGACAAGGCCGTTTTCCTCGATATAGGTCACAATGCGGCCGGGTGCATCAACCGCGCAGAAAAAAGCCAGCTTCAGCGGCTTTTTGCCTTTTTTTGACAGCGCGTGCCGTGTGGCGATGAGGTTGCCGAGCGCATCGGTGTGCGTTTCATCGGTATATTTTTTTATATACCGGTCTATCTTATCGGTAAGGGCTTTTTCGCCGCCGGAAACGGTCGGGACGGAGAGAAGCGATTCTAAAAAGCTTGCCATAATAAGAGCTCCTTTACACGAGGTTTTTCCTTATTGTATCATAATTTCCGCAAAAAGTCCATGCTTTTCGCAAAAAACGCAAAAAAGCCGTGCAACTTTGTCGGTCACACGGCTTGACGCATCAGGCGGATTTATTTGGAAGCGGAAAATTTCTGCTTAGCGGCGTCGATTTTCTGTTGCTCGGCGTTTTGCGTCGGATACCAGCCCTTGGCGGTCATTTTGGCGTAGATCTCATTCTGCATACAAAGCGTATCATTCAAAATCTGCGAAAACGCGGTATGCACGCCGGGCGTGGCAGATTCGATGGTGCCGTGCATCAACAGGTCGCATTCGCTTTTGGTCGAGGTGAGAATGTTGTCCATGATCAGCTTATCGTCCATGTTTGTATCTCCTTTTTCCCTTAGTTTAACAGCCCATACAGCTTATCAAAATTGGTTTGGTGCTTGGTGCAGAGATCCTGCACGAAATTTTTCAACTCCGCGTCCTGAATCTGCCCGGAAAAGCCGGAAAACAGATCCTTCATCTGCTTTTCGTGACCGAGCGCGTCTTCAATATAGAGAAGTTCTTTGGGTGACATGGCGTGTCCTCCTTGCTTTTACACAAAATTCGGATAAAAAACGGTTGTTTTTTCGTCCGGTTACAGTATGCCGCAAAAAACGGGTTTTATGCGTAAAAACGTTTTGGAAACTGAAATACGCCGCACTTTGCCGCAGAAAAAAGCGTCTTTCCTGCAACAAGCTTTTGCGCAAGAAAAACGCTTTTGTTTTTTATCTTTTTACCTTATTCAGCATACGCAAATTGTCCGGCAAACAGCATTTCGTTGTTTATCTCATCGACAATGGCGAAATAAAACGGATGGTCGGCGACAAAGGGGATCGGTTTGAATGGAGCAGGGCCTCCTCCGCCGCTTCCGCTGCTGGTTACGGCTGCGGCTTCGGTTCCGTTTTCATCGACATGAATGTATGTGTTTTGCAAAATGGTATCCAGATAAGCGAATTTTGCGCCAAACATAGGCGAAAAATCGGCTTTGTCTTTGTCAAAAGCCTTTTTGATGCCGAGCGATTTCAGAGAATCCGTCAGGTCAAAGGAGCTTTCAATATGAAATTTCGGAAGTTTTATAGAAACGTGTTCGTTTTTCCAATCCGCATTTTGGATTTGCTCCGACAGGCGAATTGAATTAAGCGCAACGCCCTCATTCGGCAGCACGATGACCATACTGACCTGTCGTTCGCTCGCACCCGTGTGATAGCCTATTTTTACCAGTTTGCAGTCATCATTTTCGCTGTAACCTGCCCAATAGCAGTTGTCCTCCAAAAAGGAAATTTCTTTCTTTTGCCCGTTTGTATCGGTGAAAATCTCGTTTTTCGTATTTCTTTCATAGAAAGATGAATACCAACTTCCCTTAAAATACACAGCATTGGCGAGAAGTGCGGCGAAATTGCTGTCACTTATGATTTTTTCGATTTTTCCGTGCGTTTTTTCACTTGCCCAAGCGTTGATCTCGCGCACGGCGTTCTTATTATCCGTTTCGGATGCGGTCGCGCCGAACAAATCTGACATCGCGCTGGTGTATTCCTTGCGGAACGAAAACGCCATGTTGTCGCGGTTGAGCCAAAGGGAATTGGCCGTTTCAAAGACCAGCGTTTCGCGAGACTTGGCATTCAAAGCTTTCTGCATGGCTTCGTTGAAGGAGACCAGATCGGGATAACCGAGCGTGTTCAAGATCTCGTCAAGCGTGTTGTCGGAAGCGCCGTTGGCGGCCAGTGCCAATGCGGCCTTCAAGGACAGCGGCGAAACCATGAAGTTTTTGTCTTTCGGTAAAAGTGAAATTAACTTATCTTCAAAAGCCTCCGACCGAGCCTTTTTTACAAGGTCATACAGGCGGACAAGCACGGTCGCGCTTTGTTCGACGGTATACGGTTCATACGGCTCAAAGCCGTTTCCCGTGCCGACAAAAAGCCCATAGGCCATGACCAAGCCGACGTTATGCTTGGCGTAATCGGGAATTTCCTCCGTCGGAACGGTTACCGCCTTTTCGGGCAGGCCGACGTGGCAAAAAGCGGCTGTGCGTGCGGTCAAGCAGGCGGCGTCGGCGCGGATGAGCGTATCGTCGGGCGAAAAGGTGGTTTCGGACGTGCCTTTGACGATGCCGGCGACATACAGTCCCATGACGGCCGGGTCGAAGGTGTCCTCAAACGGCGCGCGCATCGGGTTGCCGGTCGTCATGCCGAGCGAGGTTAGCAGGTTGTCCGTCAGCACACAGAATTCCCGGCGCGTGATGGGTTTTTCGGGCGATTCGTCGGAAAAACCGTCGAGAATGCCAAGCGTGCGCGCCCGGGCAAGAAGGTCGCTGTCGGAGACCTGCGGCGCGTCTTCGGCAAAGGACGAAAGCGTGAGAAGAAGACAGAAGAGAAGCGTCCAAAGGAGTGCGGGAAAGCGTTTTTTCATGACGGCAGAGTCCTTTCGTGAAGATTGTTGTTTGTAAGACGCAAATTGGAAATAAAAAGTTCCGTTTTTTGCGAATTTTGACAAAAAATAACCGCAGATTTTTCGTCTGCGGCTTGCTGCGTTTCAACTTCTCACGTCTCCACACTCTGAATAAACGCATACGCTCCCAGATCCTCGGCGGCCATGATGGGTGTATACGCTTTCGGAAATTTGACGAAGCATTCGATCTCAACGGCCTTTTCGGAGAGCTTTTCGTACTTGATCGACTGGATCTCTACGTTATGCTCCCGGAAAGCGGCTGTCACGCGCTTGACGATATCCGGCTCGTTATCGGCGCGAAGCACCACATAATCCGAGGAGGGCATCCGCAGCATTTTCAGATTTTTATGCAGAATGATCTGAATGAGCAACTGGAACACCGTAATGGTGATGCCGACCATGTACATACCCGAACCGATGGCCATGCCGATGCCCGAGGTCGTCCAAAGGCCGGCGGCCGTGGTCAAGCCGTTGATGACCTGCTTGCGCACGAAAATGGTTCCGGCGCCCAAAAAACCGATTCCCGTGATGATAGACGCCGCCACACGCGACGGGTCAAGCTTGACCTCCACGCCGATTTGCGCGCCATAGCGCAGCACATCGAAAAAGCCGTATTTGGAAACCTCCATCATGAGTGCCGAGCCGAGCGCGACGATCAAATGCGTGCGAAGGCCTGCTTCTTTTAAGCGGTTTTTGCGTTCGATGCCGATGAGCGCACCGCACAAGGCGGCGAGCAGACAGCGGCCGATCAATTCAAATTGCAGGATAAATTCGTTTGTGATTTGGGTCATGGAGTGAAATGGTCTCCTTCCGGATAGAATACACACGATTATAGCCGGAAAGACACGGTTTTGCAACAATTGCTCGTAAACAATTTGTAAATGAATATAGGTGTTCTGACGAAAAAACACAGAATTACACCGGGCGTGTTCGTGATATTCTCTAAAGATGGTAAAATTCATGTAAAACGGACGTAAAACGCTTGTGAGGCCTCTTAACGATTGTTCATGTGAATTTTATAAAAACGGTCGCGCCATTCGGCAGGATACAACCCTTCGTGGTACTTGAAAAAGCCGATAAAGGCCTTGTCACTCTCAAACTCCAGTTCATAGGCGATTTCCTTGACATAAAGACCTGTGTTGGATAAAAGCTCTTTGGCACGGTTTAGGAGAAAGCGGTCGAGACTGCTTTTGGTGCCGACGCCATATTGTTTTTTCAAGAGCCGCGCCAGGTGCTCGGGCGAAAAGCCGAAGTGTGCTGCCGCAGCCTTGGCTGACAGACGTGCCGACGCGTTGATGCGCAGCCACTCATAGATTTCCTCCGCCGCTTTTCCGCCATTTTCCGGACGGGTTTCTGCATAGGCGATCTGCGCTAAGATCTGCACAACAAGCGCGTTGACCAAGGCTTTCGGCGGCGTGGGCAGAAACGCATAGTGTAACAGCTCCTTAAACAAATGCGGCTCGGAGAAGCTTTCAAGAAAGCGGATATCAAACGGCAGAACCATGCCGCGCGTGAGAAAGTGCAGCCAATAAAAGCCGACGCCGCTTTCTTCGCCGATGCCGTAATGCCGCTTGCCGGCCTCTAAAACGAGCAAAGACCCTTTGGATGCGGTGTAGACGGTCTGTTCCTCGCACAGGCGCACCGTGCCGCTTGTGACATAGAGAATTTCAAAGGTTTTTTCCGTTCGGTCGGGATGCGTCCACGCGCCTTTTGAGGAAAAAAGTCCGGCGTATTCAAAGGATACGTTCGGGTTGACAAGCATGGAATTGATTGCGCGTGCGCCGTGATTCATGTCGGATTTTCCTACCTTTCGTTGTTTTTTCGGCCTTGTAAATCTCCGTTTTTTATTATACAATACTTACGGAAAAAGTCAAGTGCATTCGAAAATATTGCCAAAAGGAGCGAAATTTTATGAAATCATTCGATTACAGACAGGTAGATCTTACGGACGGCTACCTTGCGTCCAAAGAAGAATTGAATCGGAAAATCACGATAAATGCCGTTTATGACCGTTTTTACGATTCGGGGCGCATTACGGCGTTCAAGTTTGCAAACAAGGACGTGCATTATTTCTGGGACAGCGATGTGGCAAAATGGATGGAGGGTGCGGCGTATATCCTTGCCAAGCATCCGGACGAGGCCTTGCAGGCGAAGGTTGAGGAGCTCATCGACGATATCGCTGCGCATCAGGGCACGGACGGCTATTTCAACATCTATTTCACCGTGCGCGAGCCGGATAAGCGCTTTACCAACCGCGACTGCCACGAATTGTACTGTGCCGGTCATCTGTTCGAAGCGGCGGTGGCGTATGCCGAAGCGACCGGACGTGAAAAATTTTTGCGTTGCATGGAAAAGTATGCCGATTACATCTACAAAGTCTTTGTCGAAGAGCACAGCGCCGCCTTTGTCACGCCGGGACATGAGGAGATCGAGTTAGCACTTGTAAAAATGTACCGGTATACAAAAAAGAAGAAGTATCTCGATCTTGCCGCCTTTTTTATCAACGAGCGCGGCAAACGAGACGAGGACGGACGCGGCGATTACAACCAAAGCCACAAGCCGGTGCGCGAGCAGACCGAAGTGTTCGGTCATTCGGTGCGTGCGGTATACCTGTATACCGCCATGGCGGACCTGGCACTGGAATTGCAGGATGATGCGTTAAAAAAGGCGTGCGAAGCCCTGTACCGGGACATCACCGAACGCAAAATGTACATCACCGGCGGCATTGGTTCGACTTGTGTCGGCGAGACCTTTACAAGAGCCTACGACCTTCCCAACGAAGAGGCCTACACCGAAACCTGCGCCGGCATTGGGCTGATGTTCTTCTGTGAGCGGATGTTGGCGCTCGAAGCCAAAGCGACCTATGCCGACACCATCGAACGTGTGCTGTACAATGGCGTGTTGTCCGGCCTTTCGCTTGACGGCAAGGCGTTTTTCTATGAAAATCCGCTTGAGATCACGCTTGCCGACCATTTTTCCAATTGCTTCGGCACAAAGCGCTATCCCATCACGCAGCGCGTCGAGTGCTTTAGCTGCTCCTGCTGTCCGCCCAATCTTAACCGTCTGTTGCCAAAGCTGTCGGAATATGTGTATGGCCTTGACGGCGACACCTTATACATTCATCAGTTTGCCGCAAGTTCGCTCCATGCGGACGGCGTTTCCTGCGAGATGAAGACCGCCTATCCGAATGACGGCAAAGTGCATATCGCGGCAAGCGGTGTGAAAAAACTTGCCGTGCGTGTCCCGTCATGGTGTAAGAGCGTCAAGACCGACAAGCCGTACCGTGAGGTAAAAGACGGCTATATGCTTTTTGAAGACACGGAGGTAACGGTCGAATTCGACATGACGCCGTTTGCGGTGCGCTCGAGCGCCAAGGTATGGCGCGATGCGGGAAATCTGTGTGTGCAGGCAGGGCCGATTGTGTACTGCGCGGAAAGTGTGGACAACGGCGAAAATCTGCACCGGTTTGTGCTTCCGACAGCCGTATCGGCAAAAGCGCACGTTGAAGAGCGGTTTGGCTTAAGGGTGCTTGACGTGGAGGCGTATGAGCTTTGCGATACGGCGCAGGACGCGTTATATGCCCGTGCTGATACGGACGCACCGAAGGTTCGGCCGGCGACGCTGCGCATGATCCCGTATAACGCCTTTGCCAATCGCGGCGAAAGCGATATGCTTGTGTGGTTTACCGGGAAGATATGAGATTTTTGTAAAAATGACAGGCAGCGAAGCAAATGGAAAATTGACAATTGAAAGTTGAAAATTGAGGAGACGGAATTTGCAGGACGAGAAACAGCTTTTGTTAGGTGTGCCGCAAAAGTGCCCTGCAACCAGCGCTTTATTGCCACGACTGCGGCGACAGTTGCCTTCCCTGTGTAAGGGAAGGTGGCACGCGGAGCGTGTCGGAAGGGTTGTCAGTCACAAAGAGAAGCTTTTGCCGTCGCTTGAGACGCACGTTCGGATTTTTGCCGGGCGTGCGTCTTTTCGCATTTGTCGGTAATTTTCATGATTTTATCTTTAATTTGGATTATTTTGACATCGCATTGATTTTCCGGGCAGTTGATGTATAATGAAGAAGAAAGAGGATTTCAAACAATCGGGATTGAACAATTTTGACATGGAGGAATGGTATGCTGTTTCCGCCGCGTGTGCCGGACGGCGCACGAAAAGATACCGCCGAAAACGGCTTGAAAAGCGGAGCGACGGGTGCGTATGAATCGCTCGGCAATATACGGGTTTCGTGCATGGTTAAGGGAACTTTGCGCGTTTGGATCGCCGACCGGGAAAAAACGCTGTTTGCCGGAGACACTTTTTTGCTGAACGCGCATGAGGAAGCCCGGATGACGGCTTTGGATGACTGCTTTTATTACAGCGTGGAGATTGATAAGGACAAGCTGTTTGACCGGCTGTGCATTCCGGCTTTGACCGTTTTTGAAAACTTTGTGCTTCAGGATGCTTCCGTTGCCGGCATTTGCCGCAAGATGAACGACGAATACCGCTCACAAGGGCCTTTTTGCGACAATATGCTCAACGCGCTTGCCGATGAACTCATCATCCATCTCTACCGCAATTATAACGGCGGAAACGCCCTCACGCCGTCCGCACTGCTTCTCGGCAAGCACCGCATTGCCCGTCTTGCGGTCGATTATATTTACAAAAACTGCGTGAAGGGGATCACCACAAGCGAAATCAGCGCACAAATCAATGTCAGCGAAGCCTATCTTTGTCGCTGTTTTAAGGAGGCGACCGGCGTGAGCATTTTGGAATATGCCGAACGCATCCGCTGTCGTAAAGCAAAGGAGGATCTTTCGCTCGGCATTTACACCGCAACGCAGGTAGCGGAAAAATACGGCTTCAACAGCCTTTCCTATTTCAGCCGCCGCTACACCAAATACTGCTTGGAAAATCCGGCAGATACACTGTCTAAGGCAAAGAAAAGCCGTGTCAAGCCCAAAGCGGCCAAAGCGCGTTCTGCAGAGGAATGACAAAAACGGCCGCTTTATCGTATAAAATGTGCAAAAACTGAAATTTGGTTAAAAACTCCTGCTTTTTCGACATTTACTTCCGCGCAGTATATTTTATAATGAAACAAGAACTCCTTGGCAGAGCCCGGCAATGATACGGATAAAGAACTCTTGGAAAGAAACGAGAAACGGATGAAATTTTTGAAAAAAGTATTCATGTGTACCTTGCTTGCGGTTGCATTTGGCGGCGTTTTGGCCGCCGGTGCCGTGTCGGTTTGCCATTTGCAGACCGATGCAAGAGAAACGCCGCTCGGCATCGGCATGGGACAGCCGGAATTTCGTTGGCAGATGCGCTCGGACAAGCGCGCCGATGTTCCGCAAGACCTTCACGGCCTCCAAGCCGATTGCCGCGGCGCGTTTGTATGCCACCTCTTTGGGCGTTTACGAAGCGTATCTCAATGGCAAAAAGGTTGGCACGGACAAGCTTGCACCGGGTTGGACGGACTATACCAAGATTGCAGTACCAGGTGTACGACGTGACGGACATGGTCAAGCCCGGTGCGAATGCCGTCGGCGCGATTGTTGGCAACGGCTGGTATTCCGGACACGTTTCCACCGGCGGTCTTGTCAACCGCTACGGCACGGATGAAGCGTTTCTTGCAAAGCTTGCTATCACTTATACCGACGGCACGAGCGAGGTGATTGTGACCGATACCTCGTGGCGTGCAAGTTTGGATGGGCCATATCTCGAGACCTGCAACCAAAACGGCGAAACGTATGACGCACGCAAGGAATTTCCCGGCTGGGATACGGCGGCCTTTGACGACAGCAGCTGGGTTGGACGGGAGATGCGCAGATTTTTGCACGCACCGGCGCCTTGAATTTTGATATCGACGCTTTCATGCGCAAGTTTATAAGTGACATCGATACCGCACGCAACAGCACGACCGGCGCGATTTACGACATTGCGCCCAAGCAAGGGCATTCGGTCGGCGAAGGCAACAGCGGCTGGGGCGACGCGTGCGTGATTCTGCCGTGGACACTGTATGAAGCCTATGCGGACAAGACGGTGCTGGAGGACAATTATGCCATGATGGCGGATTGGATCCGCTATTACACCGCAAAGGCCGGAAATGCGCGCTTGCTGCCGGCCGACGCTTACGGCGATTGGCTCGCCGTGGAGACCACGCCGGGCGATGTGACAGCCACCGCGTTTTATGCCTACAGCACCTCGCTCATGGCGAAAATTTCGGAGGTTCTCGGAAAAACCGAGCAGGCGAAGCAGTACCGGCAGTTATTTGAAGAGATCCGCACGGCCTTCGTGAATGCGTATGTCAACGAGTCTACCGGCAAAATCAAGGGCGATACGAAGACGGTGTATGCGCTTGCACTGCGGTTCGACCTGTTGCCGACCGAAACGCTTCGGCAGAAAGCGGCGGAAAATCTTGTGGCGTGCATCGAAAAAGCCGGAATGCATTTATCGACCGGCACGATGGGCTGCGCACATTTGCTTCCGGCTCTTTCCGAAGCAGGACGCGACGACATCGCGTATCAGCTGTTACTTACCGAATCGTATCCGTCGTGGCTATACAGCGTTGTGAACGGCGCAACCACCATTTGGGAACGCTGGAACTCCTATATTGCCGAAACCGGCACCTTCGGAAACATCGGTATGAACTCCTTCAACCACTATGCCTATGGCTCGGTGGCCGAATGGCTGTATGCGTATGCCGCCGGTATTCAAAGCGATCCGAAGGCACCCGGCTACAAGCATTTTATAGTAAGCCCGGCGCCGAATGCCCGCTTGGGTTCGCTGCAGGCCTCCTATGATTCGGTCGATGGCCGCATTGAAAGCACTTGGTCATGCGACGGACAAACCGTGACGTATTGCGTGACGGTTCCGGCGAACACCTCGGCGCGTCTGTATATTCCGGCCGCAAGCGAAAAAGCCGTGACGGCGGACGGCAGCACGGCGTTTGCATCGATCGAAGGCCTTGTTTACGGCGGCTTTGAAAACGGCAAAGCGGCATTTGATTTGCAGGCAGGCACGTATACGTTTACCGCGCGTCTTCCGGAAACAGTGACCGTTTTTACCGGGATCGACACGTCGCTTGACGGCAAAAGCTTTGGCGAAATCACGATCAACGGCCAAAAGGCAAGCCTTGTGACACTACCGAAGGGGCAGAGCGTTACGGTGGAGGCGTACGCCGCGGACAGCGATTATGTACTCGACCATTTCGCGGTCGGAGACGAAAAAATCTTCGAAAATCCGTATACGTTTACGCCGCAGAGCGACGTTTCACTCACGGCGGTCTTCCGCTACAACGGCCGCAACAACATGGCTCTCGGCAAAAAGGCTACGGCCACGGACAACGACGGTACCGCGCCGTATTGGCAGCTTTCCAATCTGACCGACGGCATCTATATTGCCACCGCCGACCGCTACGGCTATGCCAGCAGCGGCACGGGTTCGCCGGATACGCATCGGTGGATCGTGCTGGATTTAGGAACTGTGATGGATTTTGATGCGATCAAGCTCTTTCCGCGCACCGACGCGTATGCCGCAGACGGCCTGACACCGGCGTTCCCGGTGGATTTCACCATCGGCGTGTCGGCTGACGGCGCGTCTTATACGACACTTGTCGCCGAAACCGGGTATGAAGCGCCTTACCATGTGCCGGCTGTTTTCCGCTTTGACAGCGTTAAGGCGCGGTATATCAAAATCGATGCGACCAAGCTCGGCAAAATTTCAACGAACGATTCGGTTTACCGCCTGCAATTTGCGGAAATCGGCGTGTACAATTCGAAGGACGTGCTGTGGATTCTGTACGACGGCGTGACCGAACGGCTGCCGCTTGAAAACGAAACGTATACGTTTCCGGCTGTGTACAAGGGCGATCCCGTTGCGGCTTGGGTCTGCGGAAACGAGACTTATAAACCGCTTGAAACGGTGAAAAATGCGCAAATCGAGGGCAAAACCTTTGTGCCGCTTGCCGAAAAGACCTATGCAAAAGCACCTGCCGCCTTTGACGCGTCGCTCGGCGAACGGATCTATTTCAACAATTTTGCAGGTCTTGCGACGGGGTTTGCCGACCTTACGGTTTTGGATGCCGGAAAACCGCTTCTCATCGACGGAAGCTACTATGTGAAGGGCGAAAATCTGTATACGATTTCCGACAGCTACGGCGCGATGGTGTCCGGCATGGAAATCGCTTCGGCAAACGGCATCGGCAAACGCCTTACCTATGCCGACGGAACGCCGCTCAAAGGCAAGATCGCGCTTGTTTACCAAGCGTATAACGCCGATCCGAGTGCATTTACCATGTTTAACGTCGCCGATGCGCCGGTATTCGGCACGGACGAATGGATCGGCTATCGGCTCAAGGAGTATTTAACCGAGCCGTTTGCTTTGCGTGCCTACATTCGCTGCGGCGGCGTGACCTATTACAGCTCGGTCAAACGCGAAAGCGTTTGCAGTGCGGTGAAAAAGGCGATTGCCGCCGATATGGCTTATGCGGATGACCCATATGCCGCCGCCGTGATGGCCGTCTGCGAAGAAAACTGAATATAAACCGTTTTTCGGGCCACTGCCGCCGCAAAGAAGATTTTTGCGGCGGCAGTGTTTTTTATGGAGAAATATTCCTAAATGACTTGACAAGCGACGCTTTGTAGGATATAATTGGTATATAAACCAATAAAATTCGGGAACGTATGCGTAAAAGGCGGAAAGCGGTTTTCTTTCGGCTTGCGCCGCAGCCAAAAAGCGGTTCTTTTAGCATCGGTTTCCCGAAAAAACACCCGCGCAAACAGCCGCAGACAAAACCAACACCGCAGATCATTTCACAGGAGGACACCACCATGAAAGGCTTGAAGCTAAGACGAATTACGGCATTTATTTTGGCATTTCTCATGCTTTCCTCGCTTGCCGTATTCGAGCTGCCCGTATACGCAGCCGGTGAGACGGAGTGGGAATATTTTCTCGAAGTCCAGATCAGTGACGACACCAACTCCAAGACCGGCAACGGACACGTTTTTTGCAACCTTTTCTTCAATATGAATGAAAAGGAGCAATTCGGCGTTCCGAATACCAAAAAAACCGGAAAATTCACCTCCACGACCTTCACGACCACCCGTGCGCCGTGGACGCTTGATAAGGTACAGCTTGAGAACACGCACAAGGATGCGTTCAAGTTTTTGTGGTTCCGTTTGGGTGTGCGGCTCAAAGGCTCGGATTCCGCGTATGTTTACGTTCTCGGCTCGGCAAGCAAGGGATGGTATCCGAGCGGTACGGGAAAGAAGGACGGATACTGGATCGAAAACGAAAAAGGGACGAACTGCCCGTCAACCTATACCGTCTATGTCAGTCCGGAGCATAAACTGAAGGATGCCGGAAACTTTGTCAGCGAAATGACCGGCGAACTGTATTTGGACGTTGATTCTGCGGCCGAAAGCGATGCGTATACCGAACACAAATACGATGGCCGCTTGTCCGACCAATATGACGCGCTTCTCGGCTCTTCTTACAGCTGTTTTGGCTATTCCGCACCGCCGACCGTGACGATTTCCGCCACCGGTGTGAAGGGCAATGCCAAGGATGCCGTCAATTTCAAGGCACTCACGCAGTCCGGTGCGGCCAAGGAATTGACCGACGGCTCCGGACGGCTTCTCGGATACAGCTTGAATCCGCGAAAGCTTTCGGAATACATGAACAAGCACGATGTGAACCGTATCACCGTAACGGCAAAGCTTGAATTTGATTCGGGTACGGTGTATCGCTATGCGCCGTTTTTGGACGGCAAGACCTACAAGGCGTGCGACTATACCATCACGCGCAAGGCTTTCGGGGCAGGAACTGCGCGTGTGCGTTCGACAAGCGCAAGCCCCTATTACTCCTCCCGTGACAATTATTACTATAATGCGTCGGATTCCTCCGTTCCGGTGGAAATCTATATCAAAACCGACGGCAACTATGGGCATATTTCCTCCGACAGCTTAAACGGTGCGCGTTTCCATTACGACAACGCGATTCTTGACCTCGGCAACACCGGCAAGACCATTGAGCTGGGCGCGAAAGATATTACCTTAGACGGCTCGAAGGTGTCTTTGAATTTCCCTCTCCAAAAGGGCATGACCTCCGCAGGCGACAATCTGCGCGTGCGCATTGAGGGCGCAACGCTTGTGCCAAAGGACTCGTCGGTCACCTACCGTCTGTGGGACTCTGCGGCGGAGAAAATGCAGTATGCGTCGTTCCTTTCGGGCATTAAGGTCGATACCGTCGAACCGTCGGTAACGGTCACTGCCACGGACGGAAAGGCACTGTCCGGTGTGTGGAGAGATACGCTTGAGATCAAGGCCGTTTCCTCCAAGCTCACCAAAACCATTTACAGCGACGGTACTTATGAGCTGTTCCTTGTCAATCCTGCCGACGGCAGAAACGAATTTTTCTTGAGTAACGGCACCTGCACCGGCACGTCGCTGTTTCTCCCGTCCGGCGAAAACTTTGCGACCACGCGCAAGCTGTGGCTCAATCGCACGGCGGAAGGCTCGTACACGATGAAGCTTTCCGCAACGGATATTGCCGGCAACAAGTTAGAAACCTATATCGAAGATGTGCGTCTTGACAACAAGCCGCCGGTTGTTTCGGTCACCGAAGTGCGCGGAACCAAGCGTGCGGCGGATAAGTCGCTTGCCAACACCTATAAGGTTTCCGTGAGCGATGCCTCCGGCACGGGAAAATTCTACTATTGCTTCACGCCGAACGGCGTGCTGGACGAACCGGCCTTTAACCCGGACGCCGCACTCGAGCAGGAATCCGGCGAACTCGAAACGACGTTTGGCAAATGGGCGTTTATCGACCAAGAAACGGCCGAAAAAGGCGCGTCGGCCTTGCTCAAAATCGGCGCAGGCGAATCGTATGCCGGCCGGATGTATTATTTCGGCATCGATGCGTTCGGACATAAAACCGATGTGAACTATCTTTCGATTCAAATGGACAACGAGGACACCGACTGTAAGGTGGTATATCCCGAAAGCACGTCGATTCCGCGCCCGTCCTACACCATTTCGTTTGAAACCAACGCCGAAAATACCGTAAGCTGGAAATGGATCGGCCGTGGCCTCCGCTCCGAATACCGCACGTGGACTCCGGGCGACCCGATCGGCGCGGCAGAGCAGCTCGATGCCGACGGCAACACCGTCCTCTTAAACGGCGAATACTATTTGAACTACCGCGTCACAACGCCGAGCGGCACGACAAGAGAGTCGCACGAAACCTTCGTGTTTGACAACGCCGCTCCCGAAATCGGCGCAACGCTTGTTTCGGGCGGTCTGTTCGACGAAACCGCGACCATCAAAATTTCCGCTTCCGACGCGGCCGGTATTGCTTCCGCCAAGGCATATGTTGTCACGCCCGACGGCAATACGGCAGTCGGCGGTGAATACAGCCTCGATTTTGCCGGTTCGAGCGCGTCGCAGACCGTCACGTTTACGGGACTGCCAAGCGGCCGGTATTCGCTTGCCGTTGCGGCAACCGATATTTACGGCAACGAGGCGCTGCTTGACACGGAAAACGCGCCGGAGTTCTTCATTCGCAGCGCAAAGCCTGCCGTGACCGGCGAGATCACCGGCACACCGGCAGCCTATAACGGCGCTCCGCTTACCGGTGAGCGCAAGTATACCTTAAATCTGAACGTGACCGAAGACTTTGCAAACGGCGACGAAGGCGTGTATCAGTATTTCTACATCCGCACCTCGGACGATATGGAAGCCTTCTCCGAATGGCAGAATCTGGGCAGAGTCGATTATCAGGCCGACAAGAGCGTTTACAGCGGTGCTTTCACGCTCGACACGCCTGTTTCGGCACTGGTGGAGGGCGAAAACAAGCTCTATGTGCAAAGCGTCATTTCGGCTTACGGCAAAGTGCCGGACGACAGCTATAACAGCCGCATCGTCACAAGCGAATTTACGATTTTTTACGATGAAAGCGCGCCGACGTATCGGTTGGTGTTCCGCGACGAGCATACCGCCGACACGTTAACGGCAAAGCTTTATGCATATGACAACTTAGAGGCCGGCGTTTCGGTGTCCTGCGAAGACAAATCGGTATTGCCGTCCGACGAGACCGACGAAAGCGGCGCGATAAACGTGACCTTTACGCAAAGCGGCACGTTTGAGCTTGTTCTTTCGGACGCAGCCGGAAACACCGTGACTGTTCCCGTCACGGTCGGCGGTATCGACAAAGAGGGACCGACGGTTTCAAGCACGGCGCAAAGCGTCGCGGTCGGCGAACGGACAGATGTGCTTTTGTATGTGAGTGTTTGCGGCGCGACCGATGAAAACACGTCGTTTGCCGTTGTTCCGCGAAGCGAGGCCAAAACGGTTTTCGGCGAGGAGACGCTCTCTCTTGATCCGACGATTGCCAAAAGCGAAATCTTCAGCGCAGACGCTTCCGCGTTTGACGGCGAAACCGACACGACCTATCAAATCAAGGTTGCCGGTGCGACCGGCGACTATGTGCTTGCCGTGCGCACGGCGGACACGGTCGGCAATGTGACCGAATATGTAAGCGACGCCTTTACGGTGCGCGATGCAGAAGCTTTCGCCGAAAGCTTTGAAGCAGCTCCCAAAACGACCGGCGCACGCGCCAAGGTCAAGGTGAAATTCAACGTTCCCGTCAAGGTGCTGCCGCTCGACAGCGTCACCGAAAACGAGGAGGATAATTACGACGCGGCAAAGCTGCTTGCCACGAGTTTTTCCGACACCTTCTCCTTCATCATCACGCAGAACGGCACCTATACGCTGTATATGGTTGACGAGCTTGGCCGCGGCACCAAATCGGATATTACCGTGGAGGATGTGACCTTCGGCAAGCTTGACAACATCAAGGTCTACCGCTATACGGACGACGTTACCTTCTCGACCGATTCGCCCGTGGCGGACGACGTCTATATCGCTGCCAACGGAAACTCCAAGGTTGCATATGTGCCGGGCACGGGCGAGCGCATCGTACCCATGGATACGGAAAACAACCGCAACAATGCGCTTTCCCTCGATACGGAGCTAAGCGAAGGCGACGATACCGAGGGCTATACGCTGCTTGTTTACAGCGTTGGTATGCTGTACGATTCCGAAACCTGGGAAACGCCGAGCGATACCGAACGAATCATCGATCTGTACAGCTTTACGGCCGGTGCGGAGCGTGACACCTGGGAGGAAACGATTGCCGTCGCCACGCATATCGACAACACGCAGCCCGAAAGCACGGTTGTTTCGGTTTCGCCGGAAATCGCTACCATGACCGACAATCCCATCTTGGTGCGCACGGGCATTACCGCGACCTTTACGGTTTGCGATCCCGAAACCGGCTTAAAAGCCTTGTATTTACGCGAATTTCTTAAGGTTATCACGGGCAATGCCCTCATTCGTGAACCCGATCCGAATGATCCGGACGACGAAGGCTATATGCCTGGCCCGTATGATTTCGAATGGGGCGACCCGTTAAAGCCGGACGAAGAAACGGTCGTGCCGTTTATCGACAAGGACGGCAACGGCATCGATTATTCCGAAACGCCGTTCGAAAAGAGCTATACCGACGCGGACGGCAACGTCATTGTCACCTTACGCGTTTACGGCGATGAGGACATCAAGGGAACAAAAACGCTTGTGTTTGAGTTTAAGGACAACGCTATCTGCTTCAGCGTTGAACCGGAAAATATGCTCGGTGAGCGCGGTTATGTGCCGGCGATCCCGGGCGGCTATCCCGAAGGCATCGGCGTGTACAACATCCGCAAACTTCCGGCCATCGGCGAAGACGATTATACGCTTTCATATGAATACGTGGACGAAAACGGAAAACGCGTCAAATTCGATCCGGCTGCTGCCGAAAGTGCCGCTATCTGGTATGCCGAAGCGTATGCGATTCTTGTGCCGAGTGCTTCCGGCGAAAACCGCGGTCTTGCGGTGACCAACAACGGCGGCAGCTTTGAACGCAAGCTGGAAACCGACGACCCGGCCTTTACGTTTGAACTGCGGGACGCGTTCGGCGATACGGCTTCGGTGGATGTCAGCCTTTCGCATTTCGATATTTTCCCGGGCACGCTTTCCTATACGCTGGCGCACACCTCCAAAACCGCAAAGCCGGTCGGCATTACCGTAACGGCAACCGACGCGCAAAGCGGTGTCGCGCGCGTAGCGCTTTACGGCAAGGATGGCAAAGAGATTCCGTTAACCTATGACGAGGCCGACGATGTTTATACCGGCGAAGTGCCTGTTTCCGGCACCTATCGGTTATGGTTACTGGACAAAGCCGGCAACAAGACCGAAAAGAGCTTCACGGTCTCCAACATCAATACCGTTAAACCCAAGGCAACCGTTTCCTACAGCGTCGATCAATCCAAAAAGAGCCGCGAAAACGTGATTGCCACACTCACCTTTGACAAGGCGAACACGCGCATTACCGCCATCGATCCCGACGACAGCACCAAGCTTTCTTCCATCACCGTCAACTACGGTTCTTCCACGCTCCGCTTCACCGAAAACGGCACGGTTACGGTCTACTATGCCGATGAATACGGCAACGAGGGCGATCCGGTTTTGGTCACCGTCAAGAGCATTTACCGCGTCGCTCCGTCGGTCACGGTAAAGAAGCTTGGGGTCAACGACGAAAAATCCGAAGTGACGGTCGGCTTTGACAAAGCGTTAAACGCGGCAGGCGTTCCCGTCGATACCGAACGCGAGCTTTGGGAGCTTACCGTGATGTACGGCGGTATCGCCAAGCGCATTCAGACACTCGATAAAAACGGTAAGGTGGTCGACGAAGCCGCCTTCACCTTCCGCGACAACGGCACCTATACCTTCAAGGTATATGACAACGAGGGAGCATACGCCTACGTAACGGTGGAAATCTCCGAAATCGATTCCAAAGCACCGGTTATCAAGTCGTTCTCCTGGAGCTACGATTACGATATTCTCGAAAACGGCACTTGGCAGACCAAAACCGAAGCCGGAACCATCGAGATCGGCGTTGATACCTCCGGAACGGAATCCGGCTACATTCTCAGCACGGCCGGAAAAACCGAAGCCGACAAAATGCCGGTTACCAACGGCGATGTGACCGTGACGGTCGTGACGGACGAACCCACACGCACGCTCGGTTCGAACGAGGAAGACTATACGACCGACGCCGAAAAGGTGTTTGACGATAACGGTATGTATATTTTTGACCGTGAAAAGAACAACCGCTTGACCGATTCGTATGCCATCGATGTCGAGCTGATCGATAAAACGCCGCCGGTGTTGCGTCTTGCCTCCGATGAATTGGTGTTCTATGAAAATGCCGATGTCGGCGAACCGTTTAACATCGAGCTTCTTACCAAGCCCGGCACGGCCTTCTCCGCGTATGATTTATTCCGCGGCAAGACCGACCTTTCGGACGAAGTGGAGGTCATCATCGATCCGCGGTTAAACACGACGGATTTTGCGGCGAACACCTTTGACAGAAGCATTGCCTACACGGTCACCTACCGCGTTTCCGACCGTGCGCACAACGTCACCGAGGCCGTGCGGACAATCCGCCTTGTCGGTATGTACGACACAGTGGCTCTCGTGAACGGCCGTCTGCCGGATGCAAGCGGACGCGCCGAGGTGCAGGGCGATACCGTTTCCGTTACGCTTGCCAACTTTGCCGGTGTTTCGTATGTCCGGTATGCCGCGGGGTTAAAGACCATGGGCGAAATGAAAAAATCCGGCATCATGTTAGCACAGTCCGAAGCCGGCACCTATGACGTGAGCGGCCTTGCAAGCGGCTGGTACACGGTGTTCATTCAAACCGATAAGCGCGATTACATCACGCTCCAAATCTACGTCAATCATTGAGCCGCAAGGAGGAAAACATCATGAAAACGTTTCGAAAATTCATCGCGCTTCTTCTCTCGCTGCTCATGCTTTTGTCGGCGCTTCCGCCGCTTGTATTTGCCGAAGAAGAATCGGTCTACAGCATCACCAACGGCTACCTGACGTATAGCTTCAATGCCGCCACCGGCGGTTTCTCGGTGGAGACCGTCGAGGGCAACCCCAAAAAGGCGCTCGACAACAATCTGCCGCTGCTCTATAAAGAGGATGCCGACCGCTCCGGCGGCACCTCGTTCATCACCGTGCGCATCGACGGCAAGGATTATGTGTTCGGCCAAGATTACAAATCCTTCTTCAAAATCGAATCCTCGCTCGGCACGCCCGTTGTGTCCGACGAAGGACGCTTGCTCACCGTGCCGTGGACGATTGACGGCGTGACCGTGACGCTAAAGGTCGCGCTCGGCACGGATACCACCTCCTCCGCCAACACGCTCGGCAATGCCGGCATCAGCTTTGACGTGGTCAATGCCAGCGGCAAGGCACGGGAGGTCGGCGTTCGGTTACTACTCGACACCTCGCTCGGCAACGATATCGACGCGCCGTACTTTGTGCTCGATGAATCGATCCGCCCGACGCTCACGGAATCCGCGTTTAACGGCGAAAACGTTCCCACGCAGATCCGTTGTGTCGATTCGCTCTCTTCGCCCAAGCGACTTGCCTATCTTCTCATGCAGGAATGGAACGGCGGAAAAACGCCCTCCAAGGTGATTTTGGGACATTGGGCAAACCTTGCGAATACGCGCTATGAATACACGCCGGACGAATTCTGCGATTTTACCAACTATTCCAACAAGCACAAAACGCCCGACAGCGCGGCGGCTCTCTATTGGGAGCCTGGTTTGATAGCCGAGGGCGGCTCTTTCGGCGCGGAGGTGCTGTACGGCGTCGGCAACTTCTCGCAGAACGAAGGCAATATCGGCTTAAACATCACCTCCGAACGGGTGCAGCTTGCCGCGGACGGAAAAAGCTATGCAGACGGCGGCCTTTTCACCGTGTCGGTGGAGATTGACAACACGGTCGACGGCGCTGAAAAATTAACGACCGCGCAGTTAAATCTTTCGTTTGACGACGATCAGTTCGAGCTTGCCGACGGCGATAAGATCACCATGATTGCCGAAATCGGCGACGAGGTCGTGACCAAGCTGTTCAAGCTGCGCGCCAAGCCCCAGGCCGATCTGACGGCCGGAACGATCTATGTTTCGCTCATCGCCACGGCCAACAAGGCGGACGGCAGTCAAAAGACGGTCGAAACGGCGGCAGAACGCAGCATTCTTCTGCCTTCGACGGCAGGCAAGCTTTCCGAGCTTTCCATGGCGGCTGTCAACCCCAAAACCGTGTACACCTCCGGCGGCAGAACCGTTACGGTTACCGGCTCGATGAAGCCGTTTGCGGCACTTGCCGGTTCGGAGCTGTGGGATCTGTATTTGGTGCATACCACAAGCGACCATGAGGTGAAGATCGATAAGAAAAACATCGCTTTCCTCGATGCCGAATACAAAAACATGAGCTTTTCGACCGACGAAACGTTGGAGGTAGGCGTATACAAGCTTGAATTCCGCTTTACCGATACGCAGTTAAAGGCGGTGTTCGGCAACACCTTCACGGCGGCGGTCACCTTAGAGGTATCGGCTGACGAAAAGTATAAGCAGATGTCCTATGGACTTCTCGCACTTGTCCGCACCGACGACGATTACGATTTTTTCACCTTTGCCGATGAGGGTGAATACCTTTCCTTCTATAAAGGCGAACTGTCGAAAAAGGGCGAATACCGCGGAAATGACCTCAAATTCAATTTCGGCACAGAGGACGCGGTTCAGAAAAACGAGATTTTACTTACCTTGCGCGGCAACTTCAAGCAGATGACGCGTGAGGACGGCACAAAAGCCAAATATTGGTTAGCCAAAAAGGCCGACGGCGACATCATTATCAACAATATCCTTTCCTATGAGGGCGAAAAGCCGCTCGAAGTGTTTATGGAAAAGGACAGTCTCTTAGGCAAGGACAGCTATAAAGTCAAGGGCGACGGCCTCTTGAAGGTCGTCAACTCGGTCAACGTATGGCGAAGCAAATGGAGCTTCACCGTGCGCAAGGGCTTTAAGTACACGTTGGATGCCGAACGGCTCGGCACGGGCGTGAAGGGCACCGACTTAACGCTTTCGCTTGACGGCGCGGCGTCCATGATTCAGTCGATCGGCGGCTTCCTTATTGACATGAAATACGGCGTGATGAGCGCGTCCTTCAACGAGGATTCGCCCATCGGCATGGTCAACTACGGCATCGGCTTCGGCGGCAAAATGAGCCTGCCGATCAAATCGCCCAAAAACAACGAACAGCCCGCGCAGGATCTTACGGCCGACCAAGAGGATCTTTCCGAAGAACTCAATAACCTCTTTGCCGAGAGCTTGGATGACGACGATTATTCCGAAAGCATGAACAATCTGTTCGGTACCGGCGAGGTCGGCGGCACGGCGAATAGAGATCCGGCCTCCGGCACCAATACCACGCCCACCACAACCACTTCGACCGGCGAAAAGCTAAAAAAGGACACCAACCTCTCCGAAGGCAGTCTGTCGGTGGAGATCGAAGATGTCCGCTTTGGCGAAAAGCTGGCTGACGACAACGTGACGGTTGAGGACACCGGCTTTATCGGCATCAACACGACGGTGGAGCTTGCGCTTCCGAAAGACTTGCTTGGTTCGCTTGTGTCCAACGCGCCCGGCATTTATGCCAGCGTCTCCATCAACACCATTGATAAGGAATACGAGATCCACGCCGGACTAAACATCAAGGTCATCGAATGCGAAGGCATTCTTGCCTTTAAGGAAGTGACCGTCAAGGAAAAGGAACGCATTCTTCCCGATAAAATCGAATTCTATATCCGCGACGGCTTGAAAATTCCGTTGGCACCGCCTGTATTGTATATGACGGGTCTCGGCGGCGGCATCAACGGGCTTGCCGACACCATCGGCGGCGAATTCGACCGGCTTCCGCCGATTACGCTGCTATTATTTGCGCGTTTGGAAGCCATCGAAACGCTCGTCGGCGATTTCAATGCCAAAATCAGCTTGGAGGGTCTGTCGCTGACGGGCGATATGAAGCTCAAATTCGCCAAGGGAATGCTTGACCTCAAAGCCGGCATTTCGGCACATTGGATCGAACCGTGGGAACTCAATCTGTACGGTAAGGTCAGCATTGTGGACGGCCTTATCCAAGGCGGCATCACCGTGACCATTGCCGACAACTACTTCTACGGCTACATCTATGCCGGTATCTTCATTCCCGACAGCATTCCGATTGTCGGCGGCAAGGAGCTTGCCGGTGTGGAGGCGGCGGTATCGAACAAGTTTATCGGCGCCAACATCAAAATCATCGGTATCCGCTTCGGCGTGATCTATTATTGGGGCGAAAGCGTTTCGTTCGGCAAGAACATCGACCTTTCCGCACCCAAGCGCGACGATGAGGATGAGGACACCTTCAGCCTCGCGTCCCTCGACAGCGACGCTGTGATCGGCTATTACGGCACAAACATCCATACGCTCGACGCGACGGCCGTCGAAGGTGGTACAGCCCTCTTTGACGACGCTGTTTCAAGCGCGGTCATCGATGTGAAGAACGCCGCCGGACAGGACGCACTGCTTCTCGAAATTCCCTATACCGGCTCGGGCGAACCGAAAGCCGAAGAAATCACCGTCACCAATCCGAAGGGCGTCGAAATCCGCGGCCAAGCACCGGTTGGTGCCGACGATGAGGGCGGCAACTTCTTGACGCAGATACGCGACGGCAAAAAATACATCTATTTCACCGTCACCAACCGCACCTTGATCCAAAACGGCTCTTGGACGGTAAGCAGCACAGCAGAAGGCGTGCAGTTTGACAGCTTCACCATGAGCGGCGTTGACGACATTCCGGAGCTCGAAAGCGCGGAGCTTGCGCATGACGCACCCGACAGCTTCGATTTTACCGCCGATTGGACGACGACCTCCGACGGCGACGGCACGTGCACCATCGACGTTTACCTCACCGAGGAAACGGATGAAGCCGTGATTCTTGCCAACCTGAAGAAAGAAACGCTTGCGGACGGTGCACTCGGCACGAACGTTCTGCACGTAGACGACGTCAAGCGCGCTTCCGGCACAAGCACCTTTACATTGCCTGATTCGTTCCCCAGCGGAACATACCGTGCCGTCTTGCTCATGTCCTCGACCGAGGGCGTCAGCAAGGCTGTCGCCAAAGCGATCACCTTTAAGAATCCCAACCTTCCGCACCCCGTAAAAGCCGTGAAAGCAACCTATGGAGGCAACGGCACGGTGCTTGTGCAGGTGACGGATGCCGACACGGTCGATTACACACATTATTTGGCCGTTGTGGCGGATGCCGACGGCAATGAGCTTTCCGAGACCTTTGGCCAATACGAGGCCGGTTCCAACTTCCTTGTCGGCCAAAACGCCGGTTTGGTTCCCGGAAAGACCTATACCGTCAAGGTGAAAACGCTCCGCGAGGAATATACCCAAGCGTCCGCCGGAAGCGCAGAGGATGCCAAGCGCGCCTACTTCTACGGCGATGCGTCCGTTTCTTCGGCTTCCTTTACCATGTGGGAAACGAAAATCCCGAAGCTGACGGAGGTCAAGACCAACATCGATCCGACCCGCGAATATATCGATACCGACGATGTCATCATCGAATATACCTTCGACACGCCGGTGTTTGCCGAGTTGTCGCTTCGCGGCCAGAAGGTCTACACCTCGCCCGAAAAGACTGACGGCGACAGCGCCGTTTCCGAAGGCAAATGGTTCCGCAGTCATTGGAAATTCCATTTGGAAGACCTTGAAGACGGCGATTACGTCATTGGCTTCAAGGCGTATACCCCGCAAAAGGATACCACCACCGACAGTGCCGCTGCATTGTATCTGCCCGAAGCGCAGATTGCCTTTACGGTTGATACCTCCGCACCGACGCTTTCGCTTGCCATGCGTTCTTCCGAAAGTATGGAAAACGGCGCGTCCGCACTCTTTGGCACAAGCCTTGTGTTTGCGGCCAAAGACGGAAGCTTTGCGGTAGAGGGCTTGACCGAGCCGCACGCGACGCTGACCGTGAACGGTTCGGCTGACGGCCTTACGCGCGACGTCGGCGGCAGCTTCACCTACAAAGGAAAGCTTGCCGATATCGAAACGGCCAAAGAACTTATCTTTACGGCGACCGATAAATCGGAAAACACCTCTTCGCTCACCGTGACGGTGCTACGAGACGGTGCTTATTCGTTCGAGCGCGTCGAAATTCTCCAAAACAATGCCGCCATCGCGAAAAACAGCGACGGCGATAAGGCGATCACCCTTGCTGCTGGCAAGCAAAGCGCGTTTACGGCGGTCGGCATCACAGCCGAGGGCGTGCAGGTGCCGCTCGACGGCTTCGAACAATTGGAATGGAGCTTGCTCTACGGCAAAAACCTGCTTTCGCTTGACGGCGGCACGGTCAAAGGTCTTGCGCCCGGCGAAGCGGCTGTTAAGGTCAAGCTTGCTTCGGGTACGGCTCTGTTTGACGAAGAAACGGGCAGCACGGCGCGTGCTTCCGGGCTGACGGATTATGTACTCGTGACGGTGGAGAAAAACACCAAGAACGACCTTGCCGAAAAGATCGAAGAAGCGCAGGCTGTGCTTGATTCCACGCCGAAAGCTTCTCAAAGCAAGAAAAACGCCTTGAAAAAGGCCATCGACGATGCCAAAGCTGTGCTTGCCGACGATACGACCGATGAAGACGGCTATACGGCGGCGGTCAAAGCGCTCGATACAGCCATTGCCGCCTTTAAGCGCAACGATACCACTTCGGGCGGCTCGGGCGGCAGAGGTACGACCTATGTGAACATCACGCTGCGCACCGAGGGCAAGGGAACTGCCATGCTTTCGGCGACGCGCATCCCGAAAGGCACCAGCGTCACGGTGACGGCTGTGCCGGATAAGGGCTATGCGGTGTCGAATGTGCTTGTTGACGGCGTGTCAGTCGGCAGCGACGAGGTAACGACGGTCGCTTCGGTGACAAGCGATACCGAAATCGTGGTGGTCTTTAAGGAAAAAGGCGCGGCTGACGACGGCTTGCCGTTTATCGATGTGCATAAGAGCGATTGGTTCTACGATTACGTCAAATACGTGTACGAAAAGGGACTCTTCAAGGGCGTGACGCCGACGCTGTTTGCGCCGGACGACAATTTGACACGTGCTATGCTCGTGACGGTGCTGTACCGCGCCGAAGGTTCGCCCGAGATGACAAAGCCGAGCGGCTTTGAAGACGTTGCCGCCGATACGTATTATGCCGCGGCGGTCGCATGGGCGGCGGAAAACGGCATTGTCTACGGCGTGAGCGAAACGCTGTTTGAGCCGGAAACCAATATCACGCGCGAGCAGATCGCGGCCATTCTCTACCGTTACGCCTCCTTCAAGGGCTACGACGTGACGGTCGGCGAGGATACGAACATTCTTTCCTACGAGGATTTTGCCGAGATTTCGGAATATGCGATCGAGCCGCTTGCTTGGACAGCCGGAACGGGCATTCTTGCAGGACGCACCGCTTCGACGCTCGATCCGCAGGAAAACGCCACCCGAGCAGAGGCGGCGACAGTGCTCAAGCGTTTGTTTGAGCTTAACAAGTAACAATGGCTGCCAATCGGCGGACGCTAATTTTCCTTTTACCGTGAAGACGTGAAGGTCAAAACGCTTGGGAAAATCGTTCGAAACGCTTATCGACAGTGCAAAGGCTGCTTTGTACAGAACAACCCGTAAAGGAGGAAGTGAACATGAAAAAAACATGGGAAACACCGGATTGGGAAATCGTTTCGGTAGGCGCGGCAGACGTGCTCTGCGTTTCCGGCGGAAATCCGGGAGGAGAAGATCTCGGCGAATGGGACTTCCTTTAAGTCTCGTTTGAATACGGCAAAAAGGCTGCTTTCGTTTCGGAAGACAGCCTTTTTGATTTTCTTTGACTATCTACTTGAAATTTTCGGCAAAGAGTGCTATAATTTCCACAGAGCAAGAAGTTTTTTCGATAGTGTGAGGAGGAAATCACGTGAAAAACACGCTACAAAAGCGGCTATGCGGCATTTTTGCCGTTTGTTTTCTGATGGGGATTTTGTCGCTGTCAGCCTTTGCGGCCGGCATCATCAACATTATCAATTTGACGGTTGACGCGCCAAAAGCCGGAAAAATACCGGCGGCAACGGCTTCGCTTCCGGAAAAAGCCAGCACCCGGGTGTTAAGCGTGACCTGGTCGCCGGCGGATGCGGTTTTCCAGGAAAACTGCGATTATACCGTGACGGTACAGCTCGGCATCAAGCCGGGACTTGACAAAAAGTTTACGACGAACATGAGCAAGATGTCGGTCAAGGTCAACGGCAATAAGACGCAGAACGTCACGCCGGATGGCGCAAACGTCATCGTGACGTATACGTTCAAGGCCGCCGATGGTGCAACGTCGCAGACGGATACCGCGTCGAAAGACGGCCAAACCGCGCGCCCTGTCTTTACCGACGTCAAAGCGGACGATTATTTTGCCGAAGCCGTCAACTGGGCTTTGGATAAGAAGATCACCACCGGCACGACGGCCACCACCTTTTCGCCGGACGACACCTGCACGCGTGCGCAGATACTCACCTTTATGTGGCGTGCCGCCGGAAATCCCAAACGAGAGGGCTTTATCATCTTCGACGACGTATTGGCTTCGGACTATTACTATGAACCGGCCATGTGGGCTAAGGATCATACCATGGTCACCGGCCGCAATTTCGAGCCGTACACGCCCTGCACCCGTGCTTCGACGGTCATTTATCTTTGGAAAAACGCCGGCAGTCCGAAAACCGAGGTCATCTCGACGTTTACCGACGTAAAAGCCGACGCGGACTATGCACAAGCCGTGGCATGGGCGGTGAAAAACGGCGTGACCAACGGCACGTCCGCCACCACCTTTTCGCCGGACGATACCTGTACGCGCGGTCAGATCGTGACCTTCTTAAAGCGTGCCTCCACCGTGCCGGTAACGCCGGTGCAGCCTGATCCGGACGATGCAGACGATTCGAATGATTCGGATGAACCGGCAAAGGATGAGGACACCAAAAAAGACGAAGACACCAAGAAGGACGACAATACCCAAAAAGACGAAGATACCAAGAAAGACGAAGATACCAAGAAAGACGACAACACCGATTCGTCGGACGAAACAAAGGTGAATGTCGATGGCGGTAAAGGCGCTCCTTCCAACGAGAAGAAGAGCTACGACAAAGCCATCTACGAAGCCGCTGTGCAGAAAGCCTTGCGTGAAGCGCTCGGCGATGATCTCGGCGAAGGCTTGTCCGATGTGGCAAAGGCTCTGCGGCTCCACGACTGGCTGGTGGAACACTGCACGTATGACTTGACATATAGGAAGAAATACAGTCACAGCGAATACGGCTCGATCGTCGATGGCTTTGCGGTCTGCGACGGCTACACCAAGGGCTATAACGATTTGCTTAGCCGCGTGGGCATTCAAGCGGAGCAGGTGGTCGGATATGCGGATAATGGCAAGGGCCCGGCACTTCATGCATGGAGCGTTGTCACCATTGACGGCGTAAAGTACCATGTGGATGTCACGTGGGATGACCCGGTTCCCGATATCGCCGGAACGATCGGACGCACTTTCTTCTTGGTCAGCGATTCGGCTTTGACCAAACATTACGATTACAAAGTGCATTGCTCCGACAAGCGGTATGAAAAGGATTGGCTGTTTGCCTTCAACGTTTTGCCGCTGTTCTGGGAAGACAGCAAAAATGGCTTCTATTATGTGGATCTTGACAAGGTGAAGTTTACAACGGAGTTAGAAGGCACGTTGGATTCTGTAAGTACCAGTCAGGCAAGCTCCGCCATCCGCACCGAGGACGGCAGATTCATCTGCTTCTTCTTCAGCGACTACGTGACCAGCCACTATCCCATGTATTTGTACGATATCGAAACCGATGAATACTATACCTATACGGGCATTAAGGACATTCCGAACGTTATTTTCTGCATCCTGCGGCAAAACGGCAATACCGTGGAAGTGTCGAGACAGTATTATGACACCGAATATTCGATGCCATACGGCTTTGGCGTGAAGGCCAAGGTCGAGCTTCCGACAAGCACCGAAAAACGCCATGTGACCTTTGATCCCAACTACGACGGCGGCAAAACGACGGGCTGCTATTATATCAATGCCTATTGGCGGATTGGCGACGAACCGTTCCAAACGCTTTCGCGCCAAGGATTAACCTTTGATGGTTGGTATACCGAAAAGGACGGCGGCACAAAGATCGAATCGCTTGACGAAATCAAGGGCGATGACGTGACCTTGTATGCGCATTGGTGGCAGCCGTGGGGGATCACCAAAGCGCCGACCGAAACCGAAGAAGGCACGGCGGAACGCACTTTGGACGGCTATCCGGACGTCAAAGAAGAGGTTGTTCTTCCGAATGCGCTCGATACCTCGGTTTGGACAAGAGGAACGGAGGTTCCGTCTACCACTACCAGACAGGGTTGGGTGCGGTACAAGTCGGAATACGGCGAAATCCGCGTTCTGAAGCCGCTTCTGCCGCCGGAAAAACTGGAATACGGAATCACGTATAAAGACGGCAGCGTGTATATTACCGTTTTGGAAGAAGCCACCTACACGGTCGTGTATGAAGCGATTGAGGACGGCGAAGTGGTAAGCACCGGCAAAATGAGCCTTATCAGCAACGGCGAGGGCGAATACCGTATCATCACGCCGAAAAGCTTCAAACCGAGCGGCACGGTCAAAGCGACGCTGTATGACAGCGACGAAAATGCACTTGGCTCGATCGAATACACGCCGGAATAGGGCATAACGCAACCGAAAAAAAGAAGAGGCAAGCAAGGGCTTTGCCGAAACATAAAAAACACACGCCCTTAAAGAAATCTTCAAGGACGTGCGAAAAGGAGAGTTTCGCGCCAAACTGCGCGAGGGTATACGGGCTGCGGAAAAGAGGAAAAATCTCTTTTCCGCAGTTTTTTGTCAGGTGTTGCTGTCGCCTGCGGAAAGAATCTCCCGGATGATGGGATTGTCCGTATCCGCGCTTGCTTTGGCGGCGTTATAGAGCGATTGCTCCTTGGCGGCGCCGTAGAAGGTGGTGCTGCCGATGGTGACATACGGGCGCACCAGAATGTTTTCGGTGTAATACTTCTTCGGAATACCGATCACGCAGGCCGTGAAGGAGGAAAAGACGCCGTCGCCATCCTCCCACAGGCGATTGACGGCCACATTGCCGTCGGTTTTCTCAAAAGCCGTACCTTTGACGGCAAAGCCATAGGTAACGCAATCCAAATTCAGCTCGCCGCCGGTCAATTCCATGTTGATCTGTGTCTCTTCGTTGGAGCGTGCCGCCAAAAAGCCGATTTCCACGTTGTCATAGGTCATGACCTTTTGATAAACGCTTGCCTTGAACCGAATGCCCGTTACGCCGTTTGTGCGGATGGAGGTCTTGTCGGAGGTGAGCGGTGCATGGTCGTGGACCCATACGGCATAGACCGTCGTATCGCCGGTCAAATCGATTGTGCTTACCGTTTCGAGTGCGGAAGCGTCCGGCGTTAATGCCCAGCCGGCAAAATGATAGCCTTCCACGGCCGGCATATTACTTGAGAGATAGTAGCCGGTGCCGACGCCGCGGTTCGTGTCGGCCTCGACCGTTTGAAGAACGGCCGCACCTTCCGGCGCGTTGGTGTCGTAGGTCACCGTGACGACGCCCTTGCGGTAGACGCGGATCGCGTCGATGTAGGAAACGGCAAGTGCCGGTGCACGCAGCGGACTTGCGCTGATGCCGTAAATGCCGCCGGTTTTGTTCCACGGATGTGCGGCAAGGCCGTTGGCCGCGTCAGACATATCGTAGGTCAGCGTTTTCCATGCATTGTCAACCGCAATGCCGATATCGCCGCCGATTTTGTGTTCACCGTCGGTATAGAAGCCGTCTGTTTCCGCTGAGGTCCAATAGAGAAGCCGTGCGGAGGAGCCGGTGATGTCCGTTCCGGCGGTATTCTGACCTTGTTCTGCCTTGTAAACGTATTGTACGAGGGTGTATTCCTCCGGGTCAAACGGCGTTTCGGCAAGCGCGTGGAAGCGCGGATTCCAACCGCCTTTTTCGCAGTATATACGCACCGCCGTGCGGCCGTCCTCGGTGACATAGCTTGCGTCCGTAACGTTGCTGTCGCCGGAAAGAATGCCGATGTTGTAGTTGACGCTCTTGTCGTTTGTGCCTTCAAAGGCCATGCCCATGGCAGGCTTGGAGGCGTCCTGATAGAAGGCAGTGAAGGTCTTGCCGAGCAGTTTCGCGCCGACATCGGCGGCAGCAATCACGGCTCCGGCGGCATATACCTTGCCGTCCGTCGATACCCAGCCGACAAAGTTTTCCGTGCTTTCGGGCGTGCCGAAGGTGAAATCGCCGGAATCATAGGAGGCAAACGCATAGCTTTCGCCGTCTCTTAACACATAGGCGTTTGCCGGGAAATACCATAAGCAGATGTTGTCGATGGAAACGCTTTCGGCCCCCTTGACATACAGACGAAGCTGATAAATGCGCTCACCGGCACCGGAGGTGACTGTCGAGGTGCTGTCGGCGAGGCCTGCCGTAAAGGTGTCGTCGCCGTTTCGGGTGAAGACGTGCGCTGTCTTGAACGACTGCCAGGTGCCTTTGTTCGCATTGGCGGCGGCAGGATTTACATAACAGCTCATCAGTCCGTTGTGATGGTTTGTGCCTTGGTAACGGGTAAGTAACTCGGTGATGTCGGTCGTGGATGCGGCATCGTTTCGCAAATCAAAGGTGGTGGTATATGTGCCGCTTCGCGGATAAAACTTCGAGCCGCTTCCGCTCACATCCTTGTATTGAAAATTAAACTGGCGATAGGTTCCGGCAGTGCCGGTCGCCGTTAATGCTCCGTCGGCAAGCGTCAAGCCGGACGTGTCCGTGTTGATGCCGTAAATGTCGTAAGCGGTGTTGATGTAGGTCGGCGTGGCATCCGTGTCAAAGGTCTGCTTATAGATTAAAATGCCAAGCTCCGGGTCGGTGACTTCTGCTGCCGCAAGCGCGGTTTGAGAAGCAGTGGCGGATACCTCATCGGCACTTTCCGGCTTTTCAACTTCAAAGGCAGTTACACCCAAAGCCGAAAAAGCCGCAAGCGCGAGGGAAGAAACGAGTGCTGTCAGTCGTTTTTTCATGATGTTTGCTCCTTTACTCTTTTATTTTTACGGAAATTTCCGCTACGAGATAGCCGATTCCGTTTCCGTTTACCGGTTTGCCCCACAAGCGAATGCAGTCTTGGGCGGACGGAACATAGCTGTCGTCGATTTTCATCTCGGCGGTTTCGGTAAACCATTTGCCGCTTGCCTTGTTGGAATTGCCGCCGAACGTATGGTTGGCCACCGTGCCGCCGCCGTCTCCGTAGCGCAGGCTTCCGCCGATGATGGCTTGTCTGTACGGATTCCCGGCGCTGTCTTCGGTCGGATAGATGGTGTAGGTGATCTCATAGGTCTTGCCCTTTTCGAACTGCATGGAAGCATCGAAATAGGTAAAGGTTTCGCCGGACGAGGTGCTTTTGACCCGCCAAACCTTGTCGCCCGTATCGGGATCCATGTCGAGCGTGATGAGCGCGTCGCCGTTCGTGCTGATTTCCACACCGGATGTGACATTGCCGTTTTTGATTTCCGCTTCGACCGGCTTGGTCGGCTTGATGTCTTCGGCAAGAGAGGAATCTTCGCTTTCCTCCGGCGGTGTGGTCGGCAGCGTTTCGTCGTATACGCACTTGATGTAATCGATTTCAAACGGCACATTCAAGCTGAACGGGTCAAGCCGCAGACCGGTGATTTTGCCCTTAAAGGCGGCCGATGAGTGCAGATCGAACACAAGCTCAACCATGTCGCCGTCCTTGTGCGCTTTGCCGTCCGCATCATAACGGACATTGATGCACTTTTTGGCATTGTAGGTGCCGTCGGTTTCGGTGATGAAGAAAAGTTGGGCGCGTTGATCGGCAAGCGCATCGGAATAGCGGATGCCGAGAAGCAGATGCGTGTATTCGGACGCATCAAAGTTCACACTGCGCTTGACGGCCGGGTCGCTGTCCATCGGTGTGCCGTACAGCTTTCCGTCGGAGACCTCAAGCGTGCTTTTTTGCGGCAGCCAGCCTTCGTCGTCACCGTAGCTGTCAAAATTCCACTCGTTGGGCTTTAGGGACGCAAGGTAGGCAAGCTCTGCTTCGGAAGCCGCTGTGATTTTGATTTCGGCAGGTGAAATTTCACAGGTGTAGCCTAAAAGCTCGCATACTTTCTTTATCCGGAACACCGGCAGACCGTCGCGCAGGGTAAATGCCGCACCAAGCGGCACGTCTTTTCCGCCCGCGTTCACCGTGTCTTTTCCGACCGTGAACACAAGCGTTTTCTTGTCCGCTGTTTTGAGAGTCAGAATGCCGTCCGCGCGGTTCCATTCATAATATACGCGGAGCAGGGAATAGAAACCGGCGTCCGCTTCACCGACGATTTCGTAATCGTCTCCGGCTTTGACCGGATCGAAGGGCAGGGAAAGCGTTCTTGTGTTGATGGTGACGGTCGGCGTGAGCTTGACCGGATATTTCATGAATTCAATGAGCGCGATTTCAAACGACGCCGGCATGGTGCACGGGTCAAGCCGGAGCGCGGTAAGCTTGTCTTTGTAGGAGGCGAGCGCACTCATGTTGATATAATAGTCGTGGAACTCGTTCGGCTCGCCCAAAGCAACGTTCATCTTTTTCACGTTGTTCCAGGTGCTGTCCGACGAGGTGACAAAGAAGATTTCGGCATTGGCTTTTTCGCTCGTTTTCATGCGAATGTGCAGAATCGGCATATCCGCTGTTTCCGGCATATCCGCAAAGCTTGTATAAACGGCATAGTCGGCTCTTGTGCTGCTGCCGGAAATCACGCCGTTTTCCCGTGCAAAACCGTCAATGCCGAACATGGCATCCCATGCCGCACTTTCTTTTTCGTTTGCCATATCGAACCGCAAGACCGAAACAAGACTTTCGGTATCCTCGGCGATCTTTTCTGCGTCCGTCTTTTCAAGCTGATAGCGGCGAAGCGGCGCAAAGCCCTCCGGATACAAATGCGAAACGCGGCTCTTTTGTTCGTCCGTCGGCTTTGCGTCCAACGACGCGTGGTCGGAGGTGTCGGAGGTGAAAGCCGTGCGCAGGTTTTCAAGATAATCAAAGCCGGTCGAAGCGGTCGGCGCGATATACGTGCCCTCGGAATATTCGTTCCAGGTGGAAATCATGACGGTGCGGTCGCGCCAAGAGTCGGTTTTGAAATCGGCAAGCAGCTTTTTGATTTCTCCGCAGACTGTTAAGTGGTCGGAGACCGAAATGATCGGGTCGCGTGAATTGTTGCGGCCGATGTCGTTAAAGCCGATAGAGACGGTCGGTACGCTGTGAGAGGATACGGATTTTGCCGCATTGAGATTGGTTTGGTTGCCGGTAATCTGAACGCTCGGATTGTAGCCGGCGGCTGACCAATGGTAGTTGTAGGTGCCGTCCGCGCCGATCGAAGAAATGGCGGCATAGGTGCTTTGCGGCACGATCTGCGTGGTGGCAAAGAGCAAGACAAGACCGTCGTAGCCCATTTGCGTAAGCTCGGAGCGCATGAATTCGACGGCTTGCGCCGCGCCCTCGGTGCCGCCAAAGGTTTTTAGGAAGATGTCCAAGCTCCAAACCGTGAGAAGCGCTTTTCCGTCCAGCGTTTCATAGCGCGAGTCGGAAAAATAATACTCTTTCCAGTATTTCCAAATGTATTCCTTGAACTCTTCAAGGTTGGAAGCACCCACATACCGCGTGCTGTTTTCCCACATGATGCAGAATTTGACATAATCGCTGTTTTCGGCGTTCATGTAGCCTTCGTTCAGTGCCGCATGGGAATAACGCATTTTTTTGATCGGAGCGGTCATTTTTTCCTGCGGTGCATACCAGCATACGTTGATGAAGTCCACACCGTGTTCCGCCATTTGCTTTAATTCCCAGTCGGCTGTTTCCGCAAGGCCGTCGTCGTAATAGCCGAGATAAGGCTCGAATTCCGCAAACGGACTGACCGCATCCCAGCCTTCGAGCGATTCGGAATCGCGCCATAAGTAGCACATATTCATGCCGACCTCGTAGTTGTCGGAGGACGCAGCCTGCGGCTTTGCCGGATAGTCCGCCGACTTTTCGGGATTTCCGTAAACGCGGACATCGTCAAACCAAACCGCGCTTCCGTCGGTCGAAAGCAGAAGACCGTCAAAGTTCGCCGCATCGCAGGCGACCGTCGCCTTTTTCTTGCCGTTGATATAAATATCTGCGGTTTTGTTCTGTGTATCGGCCTTGACGGCTAACGTCTGCCAAACATTCGGCGTGTATGTGCCAAGGTCTGTGCCGCCGCAGGCGATCTTACCGTTTTTGTATTCGATTTTCACGGCGTCTTTTCCGGCAGAACGAACGGAAAAGGCTGCCGAATCGCTTTCTTTCGGCAAAAGCAGCATGGTTTCGAACACAAGGCGGCCGCTTATTTTGTCGAGCTTCTTTTCAGCCGCCGCTTTGCTTCCGCGTAGGCTAAACACGTCGGCGCCGAATTCGGTTTCGATTTTTTCCACCGTGAAATCGCCGGTAACGTTCCAGCCCATCGGTGCTTTCCCGACACTGCTTTCGGACACAAAGAAATGCTCGTCAAGCAAATAGTTCTTATCAAGCTTCAAATGGTTTAGCTTGACCGTGCCCTTGCCTTTGTCGGTGATTCCGATCACAAGCCGTGCAAGCGCCTTTTCTGGCAGTGTCACCGCACCGACATTCTGCTCATCGACCGTGCAGCACGCGGTTTTCCGGTCAAGGTCAAGCGTCATCCGAAACACAACCGGCGTGCGCTTGTCTTTTGGCACGGCAACAGACGAAAGCGTCGCATTTTCGCCGAACAACTCCCAAAAGCCGCCGTTTTCGCGCAGTCCGACCACCGCGTTTTCGTTCTCGTCCTCAAAGAGAAGATACACGCCGCCGTCAGAGGATGCCACATCGAGCATTGCCTCTAAAGTCAGCTTTCCGTCCTTTTGCGCTTCAAAACGCCGCGCTAAGGCGTAAAATTCGGTATCGCTTTCGTCGTGAAGAAAATTCTTTTGTGCGCCGGTCGTGTTCATAAGATCAAACCGGTTATCATAGGTCCATCCATTGGAAAGGCCTTTACGGCCGTTTCCGTTGACACAGTCAATGAGCGCATAGGCCGCGGAAAGCTGTGCATTCACCGACGGATACGTCTTTGCGACGCGCTTGTCGGCAAGAATCACGCGCGAAAGCATGGCGGCGATCTCGCTGCGCAAAAGGTTGGTGTTCGCACCAAAGGTTCCTGTTTCGTCGTTGCCGGTCAGGATTCCGGCACGGTACAGCGAAAGAACGGCACTTTCATACGGCAGATCACTCGAAACGTCCGGAATCGCATCAAGCGTGTTGATTTCCGGAAGCCTGCCGCAGACCGCACTTAATATTTCGGCAAATTCATAGCGTCTGATCGGGCGGTCATAGTCGTCAAACCTTCCCTTCCGCAAAAAGCCGTTTTCTTTCAGGTAACGGATATATGGCTCATACCAAACGCCGCTTGTTTCCGAGGAAAGCGGTTTTTCGTTTGTCAACGCATGAATGCGCGCCGAAAGCGTCAAAGCCTCGGCAACCGAAAGCGTGTCGGTCGGTGCAAAGAGCGTAGCCGCTTTGCCGTTCATCACGCCGTATTCGTAAGTCGTTTTCACGCTGTCCTCAAACCAATCTGTTTCGGCGACATCCGTGAAATGCCCGGCCGGATACGTTTCGACGCGTTCAAGGGCGGCTCTTGCCGAAGCGGCAAGAACGGCCGCCAGCAGCGCCGCAAAAAGAATGCGCCGCGTGAATCTTTTTTTCATTCTTCTCCTTCTTTCTTTTTTTCGGACAAAGCGTATTTTTACACTTTATCCAAAGATTTTGGTTTCTTTTCTCGTCCGTTTTGTGTATTTTAAGAGTGTTCTCGGTATTATTTTAGCCCAAGACGAAAAAGAAGTTAATACGCAAAGTTCACTTATATTTGCTCGTTCCTCACTTTGTTGAACCGAAGGATGGAATTTTTGTCCATTCTGTGTTATGATGATTTCAAATCAAAAGGTCCTCTTGCAGGAACACGGGAAAAGAGGGTAATATGTCTGCTCTTATCGAAAATGTTTATTTATACACCTGCGGTTCCTGCACCATTCACGGCACCTGGAACACGCAAAAGCATCGGAACATCAACCGGCTGCACATTTATCATTCCGGCAAGCTCTATTATACCAATGGCGCGCATAAAATTCCGATCTATCATGAACACCTGTATCTGTTTCCGCAAAACATGGAGTTTGTGCCGTTTTACAGCAAGGACGACCGAATCGCGCATGATTATATCGATTTTTCCCTGCTGCCGCCGCTGTTTTTCGGCGGTATTCTCGATATCGATTTAAAAAAATATCCGCTCATCGCGCAAAGTGCCGCACTGTGCTTTGAAATTGCCGGGCTTTGCAAGCCCGGCCCCTATGAAACGCTTCATACCGGCGACCTTGTCATCATGGAAAACGCCGTGCGCACGCTCATTTCCCTCATCGACCGCGAATTTTCGGTCATTCCCGAAAATAACGAGCTGTTAAACGAAAGCCTTGCCTACATCCATGCGCATTTCAAAGAGAATATCACCGTCGAACAGCTTGCAAGCTGTGCGCACCTTGCCACCAATTATTTTCAAAAGGTTTTCAAGCAATATACCGGCATCACGCCGTATCAGTATATCAAAAACTATCGGTTTTCCGCCGCTATCCGGATGCTTGCGAATGGCGCGTCGGTCGGAGAAGCCGCCGAAGCCAGCGGCTTTTCAAGCATTGCCGCCTTTTCCGGCGCGTTTCATAAATCGTATGGCCTGTATCCTTCGGCCTTTCAAGAGAAAACGTTTTATCCCGATAATAGGAGCGAAATATGAATTCATCCTCCCGCCTTTTTTACACTTCACCTGCCAAGAGCTTTCATGAGATCCTGCCCTTGGGCAACGGCTTTTTTGGCGCTACCGCGTATTCCGGCACCGATTCCGACCGCTATTCGCTGAACCTCGACACGCTTTGGTCGGGCTTTCCCGGAGGCAAGCGCCCGAATCCCGCTGCTTACGAAGCCTATCAAAAAACAAAGGAATACACCTTGAATGGGGAATACCGCAAGGCCTATCTTGCCGCAGCCGATTTTTTGGGCAACCGGAGCGAGGTGTATCTGCCGCTCGGCAATCTGTTGATACATACCTCACACGCCGCTGTCAGCTCGTATGTCCGCGCGTTAGACCTTGAAAACGCGCTGCTTGAAAGCTCTTATGACTGCTGTGGCGCGACTTATACAAAAACGGCATTTCTGTCCTATCCCGACCGCGTGTTTGTCCTTCGCTTTGCGTGCGATACAAAGGCTGCGCTGTCGTTTGATGTGTCGCTCGGTTCGCCGCTCAAAAGCCGCGTTTTTACGGACGGAAACGACTTGATCCTGCAAGGAGAAGCACCGGGGCTCTCCTATGAAACGCCCGAAAACAAGTGCGGCTATGCGCTTGCCTATTCGCAAGAGCCGGATCAAAAGGGCGTGCAGTTTTATGCGCGGTTGCGCATCTTGACCGACGGCGTTTTGCACGTCCGCCCGGACGCGCTTTTGGTATCGGAGGCTTCGGAAGCAATATTTCTTTTGGCGGCTGATACCAATTTTCTTTCGCCGTTCGCACTGGATGACACCGACGCGTTCCGCATCAACGTTTTGCAAACGCTTGCCCGTGCCGCTTCAAAAGGCTTTGAAACACTGAAAGACGCGCATATCGCCGATTATCGCGCTTTGTTTAGCACCACAAGGCTCACGTTTTTCGGTTCTTCGCGCGATTTTCTTCCGACCGATGAACGTTTGGCCGCATTTGGGAAAAACCGTGCGGACGTCGGACTTTATGCGCTCTTGTTTGACTATGGCAAATACCTCGCCATCAGCTGTTCGCGCAAGGGAACCCAAGCCTCTAACCTGCAAGGCCTGTGGAACGAAAGCTTAACACCGCCCTGGCGCAGCAACTATACATTAAACATCAATACCGAAATGAACTATCAGCCGCTTCTTTCCTGCGGTCTTTTCGATTGCTTTGAACCGCTTGTCCGCTTTGTGAAGGACAGAAGTGTGACCGGAAAAGAGGCGGCTCGCGTACTCTATCATGCCGACGGCTTTGTGCTGCATCATAACAGCGATGTCTGGGGCTTTGCACTGCCGGCTTCAGCCGCTGCCGAATGGGGCTTTTGGAATGCAAGCGGCGCGTGGCTGTGCCGTGAGCTGTATCGGTACTATCGGTATACCGGTAACGTCGAATACCTTGAAGCCGACGCTTATCCGCTCATGAAGCAAGCGGCACTGTTCTATTTACATGAGCTGTGCGGCATCCGTTTGGATGACCGGCTTTCGGTTTGCCCGACCACGTCGCCGGAAAATGCGTTTTACGATGAAAACGGCGGAAAATGCGCCGTCGCGCGCGCAAGCGCCATGACAGACAGCCTTGTATACGGTCTGTTTTGCGATATTTTGGAGGCAGGAGCGCATATCGATACCTGCGATACGGAGCTGGAAGCACGGATCCGGGCGGTTTTGCCGCGCATGAAGCCGGTTACGGTCGGCACGGACGGGAAAATTGTCGAATGGGACGAACCGCACACGCCGACCGAGCTGCATCACCGTCATGTGTCGCACCTGTACGCGTTGTTTCCGGGCGGCATTATCGATGTGAAAAACGATCCTCGCTCGGCAAACGCCTGCAAAGCATCCCTTGTCGAGCGCGGCGGCGACGGCACGGGCTGGAGTCTTGCGTGGAAATTATGCTTATGGGCATCGCTTGGCGAAAAAGAAGAAGTATCGCGGTTTCTTGCGCGGTTTCTGACGCCGGTCGAAACGGACGCGGTCTGCTGCACGGGCGGCGTTTATAAAAATCTGCTCTGCGCGCATCCGCCGTTTCAGATCGACGGAAACTTCGGCGTGATGGCCGGCATATTGGCTATGCTTGTTGCGCAGGACGGAACGCTTCTGCCGGCACTTCCGAAAGAGCTTGATTCCGGAAAACTCACGGGATACCGCTTAAAAGACGGGAAAATTCTCGACTTTGAATGGAAAGACGGCTGTGTGGTTTGGCAAAACCTCCGAACGGCAGATGAAATATAAGCAACAAAAAACGGACGGTATCAGAAACGATAGCGTCCGTTTTTGTCTATTTCTTTTTGAAAACGGTATAGACCGCGTTTCGCAGTTCATATATCCGCCTGTCGCTTATGCTTAAGTCGTCCGCACCGGTTATGCGTGTGAATACATATCCATACGGCAATTCGACCGCACCGTGAACGCCGTCTGCTTTTTGAATGCGAAGGTCAACGGCTTCTCCCACGCGTTCCCATTTTACCTTTATCCGGCCGCCGACGGTGTCGTAATAAGCTTCCGCATGGTCAAGCGAGAAAATAAAGTTTGGCGCAACGCGTACTTCCGTCGGATCATCGTGATACGGATTGATCTGAAGCCCGGCTATGTGTGACATGAAAAAGCCGGAAATATCGCCGAAAAAGTGGTGATTGAGCGATGTATCGTAGCCGTTGACACAGGTGCGGAAGGTCTCCGGCAGGGAGACAAGGCCGAAGTTTTTGACCCAAATGCCATACGACGGCGCGTCGGTGCGTGTGATAAGTGTATACGCAAGCTCCGCGTCGCCGAAAGCAGCAAGCGTGCGGAACAGAATGCGCACGCCGAGCATACCGCCGTTCAGGTGGTCATCCTCCATGTGAACAAATTCCAGCAAGCGTTGGTAAGCTTCTTTTCGCTCGCCCTTTTCGAAAATATTGTAATATAGCCCTAAGGCCTGCGCTGTCTGACACGAACCGCGCATGGTCATGGTATCGTAGTCGATAAACCGCTCACGCACGGTTTGAAGCAGCTCTTTTTCGAGTGCTTCGGCAAATACACGCTGCACGCTCATGCCGCATTTATCAAATAAGAACGCCGCTTTTCGGCAGATATTTACGGCGATGATGGTATCCGAAATCTCAAGCGGACAGAGATAGTTGCCGCCGCCTTGTCTTAATGCATGACACCAATCGCCAAGGCCGAAGGCAAGCGAACCGTCCGGATTCCGCTTTCCGGCGAGATAGTGAAGATAACGCAGGACGGTGTCGGATACCTCCCGGAAAAGCGAAAGATCGCCGCGGTAGATATAGGCTTGATACGGCAGCTCGATGATGACCGAATCCCATAACGGTCCATTGCCCCAGGTGTAGCTGTAACCGGCGGTCGGAACAATGCCGGGCAGAACGCCGTCCGCGCGTTGGGCGGCGCGTATCATCTTTAACCAATGCTTCCAAACGCGCTCGACGGCAAGATTTTGGATCATATGCTCGGCCGATACCGCCGCGTCGCCTGTCCATCCGTTTTTCTCGCGGTGCGGACAGTCGGTCGGAATATGCACAAGATTGGCAAGGTCGCCGGTACGTGCGCTTTTCTGCAAAGCGTTTGCAACCGGATCGGAGCAGGAAAAAGAGCCGCGTTCGCGCACATTGCTGTTCTGCACCAGCATGGTGACGGTATCCTCCGAAATCTGCTCTTTATCCGCGCCGATAACAAGAAAGTAACGTGCGCCGTGATAGGTGAACGACGGGACGTATTCCTCGACACCCTCTCCGTTGCAGATGTAAATATCCCGTTGGCAAAAGCCGTCCGGATAAAACATACCGATGCTTTCAAAGTTGATGCCGCCGTCCTTGTCGCAGTATTCCGCCGCCTGCAGGACGATTTTCTGCCCTTTTCGGCCGCGAATGCGAAGGCGCGGCACGCAGGCCGTGTTTTCGGAAAACTCAAAAACGAAGCCTTTTTCGCCCGGTTCGGGCTTGTAAAACGCCGTCTGCGAATGCTTTTTGGCGTCCGGACACTTTTTGCCGGGACGTTCGGGTGCTTTGTGATAGCCCTCATAGATTTTAATCGGCTTTAATTCTTTGGCGATAACTACCGGTTCGGTATCGTTTTGAACCGCTTTGCCGCGCGGCGGCTCACAGATATAGGCGTTTTGCCACGTGCTGTCGTCAAAATCAGGCATATTCCAACCGGGAATTTCCGCATTTGCGTCATAGAATTCGCCGCTGCGGAGATCGTCGAAAAAGATCGGTGAAGAAGCGCATTTGAAGCTTTCATCCGCTTCGAAGCGGATGCTTTGTTCGCCGCACGCGGCTTCAAAAGAAAGCGCCAGCTTGGGAGAAGAACGGAAAACCGCTTTGTCAAACTCCCAAATGAAACCGCCGATGGCATTGGAAACGCCGTTGCCGAGAAGAAAGGCAAAGCAGTTTTGTCCCGCTTTCAGAAAAGGCTTCACATCGTAAGTATCGTAAAACAGAATATCATCGGGATTCGTGATACACGGCGCAAGGCGCGAAGCGGTAAGCTCTCTGCCGTTGACCCAAAACCGATAGAAGCCGGTTGCGGTGAGGGAGAGGGAGGCTTTTTCGGGTAGACGGTCAAGTGTGAAAGTCTTTCGCAAATACGGCGCACAGACCGGTTTTTCGTAGGTCGCAAAATGACGTGTGGCTTGGATAAATCGGCAGGAAAACATAGTTTTTGTCCTTTCGGTGCGGTTTTCTTTTACAGCAGTATTGTAGCGTATGGACAAAAGAAAGTTAATACGCAAAGCTCACTTATATTTGCTCATTGCTCACATTCGGCATTTTTTCGGCACGGTTCTTTTTTCGGTATTCGCCCGGCGTCATGCCCGCATTTTTTCCGAACACCTTGATGAAATCCGAACAGCTGCCGAAGCCTGCACCATAGCAAGCCTCCGTGACTGTTGACCCGGTATTCAGCAGATGCTTTGCCGCCGCAATACGACGCTCCGTCAAGTATTTATGCACTGTCTTTCCGGTGTGCTTGCGAAAGCATTTGGCAAGATATGTCACACTGCATCCAAAGCGTTTCGAAAGCGCTTCAAGCCGGATGTTTTCGAAATAATTCTCGTTGATGAACCGCAGCGTTTTCGAAACAACCGACGGAACGGGTGAAGAAAACGGATATGCGCTTTGTTTTCGGTATGCGGCTGCACAGTGTTCAAAAAGCTCAAGCATAAGGGCAAAAATGCGCAGATCTGCCGTGTGATCTTCTTCATCGGGATGTTTTACGGCAATTCCGGCCAGTGTTTCCGTAATGCGAAGAATATCCGCACGTGTGTTTTCCTCCGGATGAACCAGATTTACCGCTGTTCCGTCCGACTGCCGGAATAATCCGGCAAGATCCGTACGATTCAGACAGTCGGAGTAAAAACCGTGCGAAAAATAGTCGGTCGGCAGGTAAAAATCGAGATAGCGGTGCGTTCCGGCACGCAGGAAACGTCCGAAATGTATTTCATTCGGGCTGAAAACGAAAAAATCACCGCGCACAGTGTTGTAAATTTGGTCGCCGACCACACCGGCAAGGTCATCGGTCAACAAAAACGAAAATTTTTGTACGGTGTAGAGGAGAACGCTGTTGTCGGATTTTGTGTGCTCCA
>OIWM01000479.1_pt1 | contig 48552 bp, 49 predicted proteins | sample 1587451 | NCBI WGS metagenome assembly OIWM01 (sample SAMEA3888907, study PRJEB22519) | human gut metagenome | biome: human gut; feature: human-associated habitat; material: faeces | place: Denmark | collected 2011 | reverse complement strand
GTTTCGCCAAGTTATATTTGGAGGTGTCTGCTGCTGCAAAAGATCTACCTAAATATTCAACTTGGTTGATAACACCTTTTGACACAGAAACTGAATGGACTTCACATTTTCCATCACTTTTTGTTCTATGCTCGTGAAGGAAGAACGAAAGAGGTTTAGAAGCCCATTCCCCAGTAAAACCAGGGAATCTCAGCTTAGGTGTACAGCTTTTGTTTTCGCTACTCATATATGTTGCGGTTTTATTGTTTTACGTATGCGTTAAGACCCTCGATAGTATTGCCGGCAGACAGCAAAGTAAACAGCGGAGCCAACTTTGCCAGCAGACCTTCCTTAGCAGTCTTGCGCAGCTTCCAGTTATCGATATGGCTTAACAGTTCGCGCAGTGCATCTTCGTCGATACGACGCAGCTTGGCTGTTTCGCTTACGAAACTTTCAAGTGCGGATGTGTCTATGCCATATTCCTGCGCCAGTTCTGCAATCTTTTGGTTAAAGCGCTTATCCTTAAACGCCTTGTAACGATTGCGAATATCGGCTTCGCTCAATCCGCTTCCTTTCTCCAGTTCCTCTTCGATGAAGGCTTTCAGGTATTCGCGTTCGTTCATCAGATCGACGCTGCTTGAAAGAATCTCCAACAGTTGTTCTTTGGTGATTTTCACCTTCTCGAAATGCGTATCTGTGTATTTAGCCAGCAGACGCATGATGTAGTCGTAGTCCACCAGTGCAGAACTGAAGAGGGACAACTCGAAGTCCGGCTCATCCCCTTCAGGTGTTTCTTCGGTGCGTGAACCACCGCCCTCGGGACGTGAACGACGAGCAAGGTCAAGATATGCTGTGCGGAATTGCTGGAGCGTATCTTCCGGCATGGCGCTCTCAATGGACTCTTTCAACTCTTCCGGCAGGTCCACATATTGGTCGAGCTTCAGAGCCAGACGCTGCACATCCTTGAAAGCGTCAATGAAATGAGCGGTGTTTTCTCCCTGTGGGATATTGATAACCTCTTCAGGTTTACATTCCAAGCCCATGCCATTCATGACGGTCTGTAGCTGTGCGATTTTATCCTTATATTTCTCCACTACCTTTTCGGCAGGCTCCACAAGCCAATACTCCTTTCCTTTGCTCTTGTCGAAGCCACTAAAGAGTACCATAGCATCCTCCATCGCACTTTCAAGGTTGCGATAACAGATGATGTTTCCATACGGCTTCGTTCCGTCAAGGATGCGGTTCGTGCGGCTGAAAGCCTGAATGAGGCCATGCCATTTTAGGTCTTTCGCCACATAGAGCGTATTGAGGAACTTACTGTCAAAGCCCGTCAACATCATCTCCACAACAATCACGATGTCAAGCTTCTTGCTGTGAGGGTAGTCCTTATTCGGATACTTTTGGTCTTTGACACGCTGCTGCACGTCTCTGTAGTACTCATCGAAGAGGTCAGGAGAGAAATTAGTGTCGTACTGAGCGTTGTACGCATCGATAATTTCTCCCAATGACTTTTTGTTTCCATCAGGATTTTCTTTGTTGTCGGCTTCCTCCTGAGGCAGGTCCTCATCCGAACTGTTCTTCATCGGTGGAGTGAAGACAGCCGTGATATTCAGTGGAACATAATCAGGGTCTGCCTGAGAACGCTTTTCCTGTTCCTCCTTGAAAATCTGGAAGTATCTTATCGCATCCGGAATAGAAGGAGTAGCCATCAAAGCATTAAATCGGCGCTGTGCGGTGAGCTTATCGTGGTTGTCGAGGATATGCTGCACGATTTGGTTCTTGGTCAGCGGTGTTGCGGTTTTTTTCTGTCCGTCTGCCGACTTGTTCCCATAATACTCTACCTTAAAGCGCAATACATTATTGTCATTGATTGCGTTGGTGATGGTATATTCGTGCAAAGGCTCCTGGAATACATCTTCCGTGGTGATGCATTCGGCTTGCTGTCCGTTCACCCGAACATAATGGCTATTCTCCTCAAAAATAGGAGTGCCGGTAAAGCCGAAGAGTTGAGCCTTCGGGAAGAAGCTCTTGATGGCTTTGTGGTTTTCACCGAACTGGCTACGGTGGCACTCGTCAAATATAAAGACGATATGCTTATCTTTCAGACGTAGCAGGCGCTCGTAGAACTTATTCTTGTTCGATGGGTCGAGTGCGATACCCAGTTTCTGAATGGTGGTGACAATCACCTTATCAGCATAGTCAGTGCTTTCCAGCCTGCTAACAAGCGCAGCCGTATTCGCATTTTGTTCCACACATCCCTCTTGGAATTTGTTGAACTCATCGCGGGTCTGTTTGTCGAGGTCCTTGCGGTCCACCACAAACACACACTTCTCAACATCCTTGTTATCTTTGAGCAGCGTGGAAGCCTTGAAACTTGTCAGGGTCTTTCCGCTGCCCGTGGTATGCCAGATATAGCCGTTACCCATTTGTTCTGCCACACGGTTTACTATGGCTTCAACGGCATATATCTGATATGGGCGCATGACCAGCACTTTCTTCTCCGTTTCCACAAGCACCATATAGCGGCTGATAAGCTTGCCCAGTTCGCATTTCTGCAACATCATGTCGGAGAAATCAAACAATTGCGCAATCTTATGATTGTTAGGGTCGGCAGCGTGGTACACCGGCAGATAGTTGTTTGTGGTGTCAAAGTGGAAATGTTCGTCGTTATTATTGGCGAAATACATTGTGTCACTTCCACCGTTGCTGACAATAAACAGTTGCATGAAGCACATCAGCGTGTTTGTATATCCGTTTCCACGGTCTTGCTTGTAGCGAACAATCTGCTCAACAGCTTTCAGCGGAGAAACGCTGTGACGCTTCAGTTCTATCTGAACAAGTGGAAGACCATTTATAAGAATGATGACATCATACCGCTGACGGCTATTAGCGGTGTTGATGGTCAGTTGGTTTACAACCTCATACTCATTCTTGCACCAGTCGCGAAGATTCACCAGGCTATAGTCGAAGGTGGTGCCGTCGTTGCGCACAAAAGTTTGCTTTTCGCGCAGATGCTTGGAAGCAGTGAATACATCCGATGTGATGTTTTCCTGTAGCAGTTTACGGAATTCATCATCGGAGAGAGAGACGAAATTCAGACGCTCGAATTTCTCACGGAAGTTTCTTTCGAGTGCATCTAAGGTGCGGATGTCACTACGATAGGTGTACTTCAACTCTTGCAATTTCTCGATGAACTGTTGTTCAAGCTGTGCTTCGCTTTGGATCATGTCTCTTTGTTTTTTAGGTTTGACGGTGCAAAGTTAGGTTCTAACTATGCAAGTTTTCTTCACTCTTCGGAAAACCTTCGAAAGATGTCTGTTTTGCAGAGAAACTTCTTATCGGTTTCCGGGTGCAAAGTAAGGGTCTAACTGTGCAGGTTTTCTTCATCGCTGATATATTTTTGATTTAATGCAAGAATTTTTTCTGCAATATGTTTTCTATAACTTTCTGGAGCAAGTACTTCCATGTGGTCACCAAAAGAGAGTATGAGAGAGTCCAGCTCTTTATTTACTTTCACATTGATGGACACGATGGCATAGTCTTTATGCTCTTCTTTTATACGCTGGGAGAGATGTAGCGGTTTGGTACGGATGAACTCAAACCGCGGCTTGCTTACCTTTAGAACTATGTCTTCCGAATCAACATCAGGCACTGTAACGCCAACCACTTCGTCGAAGTAGTCTTCAAAATCCCTTTGTGCTTCTTTATAGGGAAGAGCCACTTCCTCGAATTCATCTATGCGGTCGAGGGCATAGTGTGCGTAGTAGGAGTGTCCTTTCACCTGTGCAATAAGATACCAGCGGTCATTGTATTCCTTTAAGAAGTAAGGATAGATGGTGGCTGTAATCTGACTTTTGCCGTAAGGTGTATATTTCAGTTTTAGAACGCGCCTAGTGATGATAGCCTGGAGCAGTTCATTGAAGTGGCTAAGCCCCTTCAAGTCAACGTTAGACTGAAAAGAAACCACCTGAGACGAATTTTCATCAAAGAATCCACCTTCAATCTGCATAAGGCAGGAACGCACCCAGTCGTATAACGGCTCTCCTTCAAAATTTTCCAGAACGCGTATAGCATCTCCTATCTTGTTTCTTTCCTCGTCGTTAATGCGGAATAGAGGAATGGTGAAATTTGTATCAGCATAGCGATATATACGCTTGCGACCCTGTTTCAGGGTTTCGTCAAGGACAATATGGTAGTCGGCTTCAAGTGTATTGATGTCATTTTGAATAGTGCGTTTAGACACATCGGGTTTATCTAAACGACGAAGAGCCTTGTTACACTCATCCACGAGGTCGTCGATGGTGTATCCTTTGTATCTATTGCGAAAGCATCTGTTCAGAACTTTATAGCGTTCAAGAACTTGTTTGTCAACTGGCATAGCTCTTACAAAACAAGAACCCCCAAGCAGTGTCTCGACAGGCGACCAAACCTTTATGCAACACTGCGAGGGAGTCCGTATATCTATTTGCCTATTGGCAGTTGGGGTCTTTTGTCGATGAATGTAACGTAGATTGTTCGTCATGCGCACATTGCATGCGCGCAAAGTTACAAAAAAATATGCAAAAAACAGCCATTTCCTTTAATAAATAAGGTAAACAGCATTGTTTTTTACATCATTTTTGTAACAAAATGACTTGCTTGGCAAATTATTTTATTTGTAATCGGAGCTACACGATACTAATAATTTGTTACTATTTTTCACCATCCAAAGAACTTTCCACCATCATCACACTCACGTTCCCAATCGGACTTCCCATGCCAGGTAGTCCGATTATTCTTTTTCTTCCCCTTGTTTTTGTGGGCGATGATGAGCATGATGCCCACTATAATGATTATTACTCCCATATCATTGCGTTTACTTGTTTATTGTATTTTCAGATTCATTAACTGCTCCGTGATGAGCTTCAGCAATATACGTGGGTCAAAGTATTTTCCCGTATCGCTCCACTTACATGACAAGTGCAGATGTGGGTCTGTCGTACGTTTGCCCGTGTTCCCACTAATCGCAATCTTTTGCCCGGCACTCACATGTTGGCCATTTACCACGTTAATTTTCGACAGATGGAGGAATGAGCATGTGCAGATGCCGTAGTCGATAGTGATGTAGTTTCCTCCAGCCGTTGACGTGCCAGCTGCTGTCACTGTGCCAGGCAGCATCGAATAGACATCTTCATACTTCGCCCTTAGATCCAAGCCGTAATGCATCCGTCCTTTCCTACGGTTCATCGGATCACGCCTCATTCCAAAAGGCGAGTTTATATGTATGTCCTTCAGGGGCAATGCAACCATCAGGGGTACTTCTAAAGTAGCACTGTCTGCTTGCATGTCCTTGTCTTCTTTTAACGAGTCCTGAACGGTAGTGTCAGTTAGAACTTCCACTATCGTTCTGACTTTTTTCTTTTGTGTTTCTCCAACCGTATGGAATGGAGATGCCTCTTGTTGTGCATGTATTCTTGCCGTCGATGAGAGGCAGCACAGTCCAATTAGGATAATTGTCTCTTTCAGCATGTAAAGTTACTAATTTTGGGTGACATATCAAAATATTGAGCGTTAAACTTGTGTAATGAATCGTGTTTTTTTTGTCATTCAAGATACGATTTGCGTTGCTCAATATCTTGATAATACTATTGGGTGAATAATCTCTTGTAAAGCTGGGTGGCTATCTTTGCCACAGTGGATGTATATCTTGGGTCTTCAGCGTACCCAATGCGTTTTAGGAATTGTAGGTAGTTTCCTCCTTTATAGCGGTATTGGATGAATTTCTGATAGCCAACCACGCTGTCCTCCCATCTGGCAAAGTGATAGTAGTCCTTGTGCTTGCTATCGTATAGTCCAAAAAGGTTGTGATAGTTCTTGCATACAGGACTGGTGAAGTGCCCGGTTTCCAGGACAGCCTGGGCCAATACAAAAAGTTGGTTGCTCAATCCGACCTCCTCGATGACATCAATCAAGTTGGCTAAAGTCAATTCTCGTCTTTCTCCAGTATAGTAGCTGAGTTCCTGCTGGTTATTGTGTTCTGTTAAAGTGCTTCTTTCCTTCTTGTCTTGTTTGTAACTCTCATAGAGTTTAATCAGCTTCTCCAACTGTTCTATAGACAAGCCGGAATAGACTGTAGTCGATAACTGAACTGAACCTACCATATTTGAATCAGTAGAGCAGATGCTATCAGACACATCTTCTCGCGTCTTATCTTCTGCATTGTTCACAAATGTGCGGTTATGCTCACAAATGGTGTGAAACGCCCCTGTGTTACTTTGCCCGTACAAGAACGTTGAACAAAGCAAGGCCATTGCTGATAAAATCGATTTCTTAGTTTCCATGGTGCAAAGTTAGAGCCTCCTTATACCATTAGATTAAGAACAGAGAAAGAATCTTAATATATTGAGCGGTTTTTCAATTATTGGTACTAATCAACCACCTCGTTAGAACCAATACTAAAAAGAGAAGCCAAATATCACTATTTTGAGCATATTAAAGAACTTACATCCTTTCTTATCCAGTAATTTTGCGTCAGCAAATTTTCAAAATGTATAAGAACATGGAAGAAAAAAGATTTCACAGAGAGGATTATCCCCTTGACATTCTTGCTGAGTTCGGGCTCACGGAGGAAATGATATATGACCTCCCCGAATTTGTGCATGAGACCCTTGAACGTGGTGGTAAGTCACCCTTGCTGCCTATATGCGTTGAACAGCCCTTTGGAGTAACCCATGCCTATGCCAAGTTCTGCCTTATCGAGACGGAAGAGGGCCTTGATGTCATGTTCTCACCCAAGCTGAAGAGCATTAACCTCGATGCTTTCAGTGAAGAGGAGCGCCAATCCCTTCTTAGTGGTAAGGTCATTGTTGCCGAGGTGGACGATAAGGCTGTTACTGACGAAGGGGTAGAGGAGATGCAGCGCATCCAAGCCTTCGTGCAGCTTGACCGTGACACCAACGGCGTGATTTATACGCCTACACAAGTCATCGGTCGTAACCTCAATGCCGTTGCCACCGAATATGAGTTGAGTGGCGAAGACCTTAATAGCTTCTGGAAGGGCGGTCTTGTAACACTCTATGAGGAAAACCGCCTGGGGCAAAAAGAACCAGTTACTATCGGTGTTGACCTCTTTACAGATACGGGAGTCATCGTCGTTCCAGGCACTGCTGCCAAATGGGAGAACACGGTGCGTCGTGTCATGCCAAGGTATTCATTCGGCAATGATGGATGTTGGCTCAATAAAGACGGACGACTCACCTATGTTCCTGAAGAGGAGTTCACCAAAGACATCCTTGACGAACTGGAGCGTATTGCCAAACTGCATGGAATGGTCAGCGAGGCACATGAGCTACGTCATGCCATTCAAGAACCTCACGTTCACGCAGTCAACACAGAAGAAGAGCAGCATCAGCTTGTGCGATAATATCAGAAATACGAGTAATACAGTATAACCATTAAACAACATCATTATGGCAAAGAATTATCCAGATTATGATGACCTTCGTGAACAGTACGAGGCCGGAAACATTTCTGCCGTGGATTTCGTTACACAGCAGTCAGATGAGTTAACAGAAGAATATGAGCAGTTCTGCAAGGACAAGTCCATTGATACGGGCAGTGACCAATCAGCCTTGGCATTCATGGACTATCGTGACGAGCTGTTCGAGGAAAGTCTGTCAAACTAACCAATAGGGAAAGGAGCGAATTATGAGCATACGTTCAGAATCACTTCCCATGAGAGGACGGCTTTCCTATCAGTTGGAAGACCTCCTTCGCAGGAACGGCATGAGTGCCCAGCTTGCCGTCAAGGATGGCCAGTATAAGCTCCTTGTTCAGGGGCATGACTCCCCGTTACTGCAATATAACATCAGTGAGCAGCAGTTCCGTGCTCTCGGTGATGGTGGCACCAACTATGCCAACAAGAAAGCCTATAATGTTTTCAATGGCATTGTCGGCAAGGACTTCGACCTTCCTTCATCATTCGTTGCAGCCCGTAATGTCAATGGCCGTGTTGCCATGGGACTTCATGGTTACAGGGTCGGTGTTGGAGAGTATGGGCGGCCTATGCCTTTCCGTCCCCATGCCTTTGGTCCTGGATTTCTTGGATGGATGCCGAGACAACAGGCAGGCTTCCACCTTCGTCGTGTCGGCGATGTGCCTATGGTCGTGGAGCATCCTGACGGACGCATACGCCCAGGAGAGCTGAAAAGCGGTGGCTACGGTTACTATTATAAAGGTGGTGTGACTCAGGCGCAGGAGGTGGCAGATCCATTGAGGGATTTGCAGACCTATTTTCCACCTGTTCAGACACGTCCACGTCCTTCAGAACCAGCCAAACCGTATAAGGAGCTGATTACGTCAGATGTGTATTTCACCAATGAGAAATGGCAGGAGGTATTGTCTTCACACGGTATCATCATTGATGCCGACAAGAAGCTGCTTACAATCCAGTCTTCAGGAACTCAGCAGGATTTCGTGTATGACCTGACAGAGGAAGAGGTCAAGAAACTCACGGAAAATTCATTGAAGAATGTTCCATTACAGGAACGTCTCGACATTCTCAGCCATGTTATCAGTGGGGATTTCAAGGACTCTATCACCAAAGACATGCTCAACAGCAAAGAGCGTATCAGCATCACCTTGAAGCCGGAAGTGGAGCAGGAACTTAATGTCCAGGCGCAACAGCGCGGTCTTCAGACGGTTGATGTTATTCCAGACCCGTTGCAGGAGCAACAACACTTCGCGCCAACCCTCAATCCAGAGGAAGGCTATGTCAACGGTGCTGAACTTGCAGAAGGCAACGAGCGCAAGGGCTGGTATCGTGAGGGTAATCATGGACGTGAGGTAGAGGTCGGTGACATCTGGGTGGAGAAGGGACAGCCGGAACGTTCACAGCAGCAAGAGACACAACCGAAGAAAGATAACAAGAACAACGAGCAAGTCACTTATCGCATGAGTGCTGTCATCAATGGTCAGGTCGTTTCCCATGAGATCAGCAAGAAACAGTATGACAAATTCCTTGCCGTCGATGACTATCAGCGTCAGCGCATGTTATCCAAGGTGTTTAATGAGGTCGATTTGAAGACCCGTCCTGAATTGCGACAGGGCTTTAATCTCGGTGCTTTCCTCGCTGCCGCAGGGGAAGCCACCTATCTTGGTGCCGACATCGCCCATAACGTAGAGCATATCCGTCATCCACATTATGCCCCCGATGTATATCACGAGGTTCATGGCACTGGTCGCATCTATGCCAAGCCAGGCGTGGACTCTCCGCAGGACATCGCTTCAAGAGCATTCGAGGCTGGTCTTAACCAAGGCATCTATGGGCATGGGATAGGCAGGTGATAAATCAATAAAGACCGATGATGAGCAGCAATGAGATGACCTATCAGGACTATCTTGACCGCATCAACATTCAGGAAGTCCTTCTTCACGCCGGTTACACCTTGAATCGACGTGACGGAATGCGTTATCCTTCTTTTGTCCGTATTGGCAGTGATGGATGCCGTATTCATGGCGACAAGTTCATTGTCACCCAGAACGGCAATACTTGTTTCCGTCCACCTGAACAGAAGTCCTACAATGTCATCAGCCTTATCAAGAGCTTCCCCGGAATGTTCAAGGAACATGTCGGCTCTTCCAATCCAGACCATCTGGTTAACGAGGTGTGCCGTAATATCCTTAACATTCCAAGCGAAGAAAGGCAAGGCAGGATTATTGAGCCGCGTAAGGAACAAAAATCTTTTGACCTCAACAAATATACTATCCATGCCTTCCGCAAGTACGACTTCGAGGGTATCAAGAAGTTCTATCCGTTCTTCATCACCAGAGGCATTAGCCTTGACACCCAGAAAGCCTTTGGTGCTCATTTCATACTTACAACAAAAGAGTCGTTGGATGGAGGTAAGAGCCATACCAACCTTTCCTTCCCGTTATATGTGCCAGGCAATACAAATGTCGTCGGTTTGGAAGAACGAGGCTATCCCCGTCTTGATGGCAGTTCCGGCTACAAGGGCAAGGCATTGGGAAGCAACAGCTCCGAAGGGTTGTGGATAGCTGCTCTTGGCAAGCAGGACTTGTCGGAAGCTACCGATGTATATTGGTTTGAATCCGGCTACGATGCCATGTCATACTATCAGCTTCATGTGAAAGACAATCCCTCGTTGGAAAAAGCCGTGTTTGTCTCTACTGGTGGCAATCCCACCGTCGGACAGATGCAGCGTATGCTGGCAGTCACACCGTCAGCCAAACACCATATCTGTTTTGACAATGACCTCGCAGGTCGTCAGTTCACGGAAAACCTAAAGGGTGAGATACATCGCATAGCCCTCTCTTCCGTTGTCGTAACGCCAGAGCGCAAGCCATATCTCGATTCTATTCCCTTTTCTCAGGATTTTGCCAAAGGCGATATTGATACATTGCCGAAGCCTTTGCAGGACAAGTATGCCAAATACGAGTCTGCATGGGAAGAGTCTATGTCCATGCGTCAGAGTCATCTGTGCTACGAGGGTGACATCAGAGAACAGGAAGATTTGACAAGAAAGCTCTATAAGGAATACAAAGATTCCGTCAGGGATTTCCTTGGTATAGACTCACGGAAGGTAATCCCATTTGTCCGTGAGGTTCCAGAGCGGGGAAAGGATTGGAATGATCAAGTCCTCTTGGAGAGGGAAGATAGTCTGAAAGCAACTGAAGAAGAAGAGACTCGCAGTGTCGCTTCTGGCATTGACCTCGATGCCGATGGTGAGATTGAGGTCAATGAGAGTGAGGAAAAGAAACGTGTTCATTTTATCAAGAGGTAGTATGAGCCAGACATATCGAAACATAAAGATACGTCCACACGGATTGCAGTTTGTGGCAGAAAACATCGGCGGCATCGTCTGTGCGGTGCTGATCCTTTTACTGGCTGGCTATGACGGCTTGTTGCCGAAAAGTATCTTCCCGTTTATGATGGCAGCATTCGGCTTGCTGTTCATCAATCTCTTGTGCAAATGTGTCTATCTGTTGCGCATATCCTATATCATCACTGAGGAACAGCTTCAATATGAATATGGCATCCTGTCATTACAACGTGATTTCATTGAACTTTACCGTGTCGTGGACTATAGTGAGCAGCGCAGTTTCCTACAGATGCTCTTCGGCCTGAAGACAGTCAGCATCTACAGTGGTGACAAGACCTGTCCACGTCTGGACATTATAGGTGTTCAAGGTAACAGCGACTTGATAACCATGATACGTGAACGAGTAGAGTATAACAAGAAAAAACACAATATCCATGAGTTTACAAATATACGATAGGCTCTTCAAGAAGAGCGACAAGCCCAACATGATACCGTCATGGAATAACGCCTCTGTCAAGCAGTGGATGGTTGTCTCATTGATGGCACTCATCCTTTGGGTAGTAAGCTGTCAGCGTGGCTATAGCCAGATAGTAACCGCCAATCCTGGGGAATATACCATATTGGCTACAGGCAATGCACTCATCAACAATACCGTGAAGTCTGAAACAAAGGCGGAACGAGAGACGGCTGTCATGCAGAATGCGATGGCTGGAGAGTTCACGAAGATGGCCGAATGGGAACGTCAATACAATTCTTATCTGAAGATGGCCAATGGCTATGCATCTGCAATCAAGGCTGCCACCCACATCTATGATGATGGTGTTCGCATCCTGCTTACGTTGAACAAGCTACGTCAAGCGGCAACGAACAATCCCCAAGGTATTGTGGCTACGCTTGATATGAATAACCTGTATATGGAAACGGTTACGGAAATGGTCAGCGTCTTCACACTGCTGAAGAATGCGGTTGCCAAGGGTGGCGAGCAGAATATGCTTACCGGCTCAGAGCGTTCCAAGACCCTCTGGGAATTGGAGGATAAGCTCTCGTCATTTTCCCATAAGCTTCACTTGCTCTACATCAGCATCCGTCATTACAGGATGGCAGATGTCTGGAACCGTATAACGGCAGGTATGATAGAACGTGACAAAGGCGGCATTGCCCGGCAATCACTGTCTCACTGGCGGCGTTATGCCCGTGAGGTAGTACAATATGGATATTAAGATGAATGGAATGATAAAACATATTATACTGGTTCTGTCCTTCCTATGGATGATGCCGAGTCTGTCTCATGCACAGATAGACCCGACGCTGACAGCCATGATCCTAGAGTACACCCATAAAGCCAAGTCCCAGTACAACTCTCAACTGGAAGTGATGGCAATGGAAACGGAAGGTCATGTGTGGCTGAAACAGGAGGTCGAGGCGACAAAGAATTATCAGGAACAGTTCGACCGATATATAAGCACTTTCAGAGGTATTATCTCATACGCTGCACAGGTCTATGGCTTCTACTATGAGATCAACCACCTAACAGAGAACATGGGGCGATTGTCACACCAGATTGGTGAGGCACCTGTCAATGCCATTGCTGTAGCCCTCCATAATCATAGGAATGACATCTACGTGGATATCATCAACCAAAGCATTGGTATCGTGAACACTATAAGACAGGTGTGCATTGATACGAAGATGACAGAGAAACAGCGTATAGAGCTGGTTTTCTCCATCCGTCCACAATTGCAGCAGATGAACAGAAAGCTTGCCATGCTTACGAAGCTGGTAAGATGTACCACGATGGCCCAGGTATGGTATGGCATCGAGCAAAGGTCTTTGCCTCATAGGGAAGGCAAGGCTGGCATTGTTGAAGAATGCCTGGGTATGTGGCGAGTCAATGGAAGAAGTGTTAAACCAAGAAGATAAAAATACGACTATGGGATGGTTATCATTAGCAACAAGAATACTGCCCAAGGTGTGGCGGGCAGGTAGTAAGGCCACATCGACATTATGGCATGGTGGAAGTACCGTGCTTGGTGCTGGCGGCAAGGCTCTGACTGTTGCCGCAAAGAACCCGAAGACGACTGCTGCAACAGGTGTTGCAACCTTTGCCGGATGGCGGATGTTGGATCATCCAGAGGAAAGCCTTGGAACCGCTGTCGGCAAAACGGTAAGAGGCGCTGTTGACCAGAGTGGCGACTTCGCCCATGATGCCGTCAATGGCTTTACGGGAGAGAACACTGTCGAACAGGTCAAGGACACTGCCAACAACGTCGTTGATGGCTTGCAGGAAACGGTCTCGGAAACAAAAAGCGTTCTCGGTTCTTTGGGAAACACGCTACAAGGGATTGGTTCATCATTAGGCAATCTCTTAGGAGGTGGCTTGAATATGTTTTCCAATTTCTTTAGCAACCTCACTAACGGAAAAATATCAGGACTTGGCATCGGTGGTCTCATAGCTGCCGGCTACCTGATGTTTGGTCGGTCAGGATTGCTTGGGAAGATAGGCGGTGCTTTGCTCGCCATGATGATGATTAGCGGTAATTCCCGTCAACAGGCTCCGGCTGTAGCCCAAGAGAATACCCAGCAACAGTCCCAGGAGCAACAGCACGTAATGCGCAGGTAATACGAATAATATCAGTAATAACATAAATACATCGCATTATGAAAAAGATATTCATGCTCATTTCATCTGTGTTCCTGGCAAGCCCTATCTATGCGGATGCTATCACAGATGGAATCTCAACGGCTGGGGATGCCGTTTTTAGTTATACGTCTTATGTTCAGGCATTTGGTTATGTCTTATCCTGTATCATCGGCATTGTAGGGGCGTTTGTCATCTACTACGCTATTGCCAACAACGAACAGAACATCCGAAAGCGTCTTCTGATGTGGGGTGGTGGTTGCGTCACCATGCTTTGTATGACTATCGCATTGCCCAAGTTCTTCGATTATCAGGAAGGGCTTGCAGGTAGTACGTTAGCAGACGGAGGAAACGGTTCTGGTGGCTTCCATCGCTTTGTCGGAGGTGATGACTATGGTCGTCTTATCATCGACATCCCAGACCTGAGTGATCCTCGTTGGCTGCCTGACCCCATTTATGACCGTCGTATTCTTCCCCCAAGAAGACCAGTCCTGATTGTTACCGACTAAAAGTTCATTTTCAACATTATGAATATACAGCATACAATGAATCTCTATTCTCCAAGTGGCTATGCCATGCCTTTTGAGGCAGACGAGAATACACCCATTGAAGTGGCCAGAAACTATGGCAAACATGTTAATGAGAAGACTGGAGAAGAAAGTTTCTCTCATGGTATGGATTTCAGGGTACGCCGTGGTACTTGGCTGAAAGCCTTGGCTACGGGTGTCGTATCTGGCATATCCAGTGATACTCAGAATGGGTTTAGCCTGACGGTCAATTATCCCAACTATGCGGATGGTAAGCGAAGCTGCTACGACGTTATCTACAGTCATATCAGCGAAGCAGTCTGCAATTTCGGTAAGAATGTCAAGGCAGGTGATAACGTGGCCCGATGTGACGGACTCCTGCATGTAGAGGTGCGCTTCAACGGTGAAGAGACAGACCCACTGGAGTTCCTGACCATGATTAGGGACAATCTTATTGTGAACAGCCAGAAGGATATGTCCGGGACTAATCCTGAGATTGCCACCTTGGATTTTGATGTTCATACTCCTTATGACGCTCAACAGACAGAGATAGACCAGCTGATGATGCGTTACTTCGGCAGTTATATGACCGACCTGCTTAATGGAAACTATCATGTTCCAACCCAGACGGAGCAGGGCTTGCGTACTGTCATTGCAGAGGGTGCAAGGAACGGAGCATACTATGAGCATACTCCTTCCATGCTCAATCCCCTTGGCCTTGGTCATCGCAGTTTCTCTATCATCGAGAGAGTGCAGACCATTCTGATTACGGACTTCCTGAATTACCTTGCCTTGATGCACAGCGTGTTTCTGTCTTCCATGAGTGAAATCGAAAAAAAAAAGCTGCTGAAAGGGCTGTAGAAAGTCAGGGAGTCTTAGACCCTTTGGCTGACTTTGAGATTGACATCCAGAGCTTCGATATTCAAAGGACGGTCAGTGTCTATCCCGACAGGGACGGCATCGTATGGTGGACGAAAGCCTGGTTCAACGGACGTAAGAAAGGAGAACGAGCCATAGAGATTAGCAGGGCACTGGCCATCAAATTCATCCACGATGACATCCAAAAGGATGAGTGGCTGGAAGAGTTCTTTCCCAAGCAGATGGAAGTTCTTCATGCGGCACTCGCACAGACCAGGGAGCAAGTCATTAACCAATATCAACAGACAGTAGTATAGCTATTATGGCAGATAATAAAGACATATTTACTTCCACAGTCGTTCCCATCATGGACAAAGTCCGTGATGACCTTCAGCGCAAACAGGTTGACGAGTATGAACGCCACAGCAGGTCATGGGGGGCTATGATGGCTGGTGCTGCAGGTCCTGATGGCGGCATGGCTTCGATGGAGGCCTATAACAATACCATTCTCTACATAGGAGAGTGGAACGCCAAAACGGTGGAAGACTATATTGACATGGTAAAGGCTGAACTGAAGAAAAAAGGCATTGCTGTTGATGCTGTACTGGAGAAAAAGATGATAGACCATTTTATCCATCAGCAGATGCCCAAATCTACAGTTGAATATATTCTTCGCAAGGCAGCAGAAGGCACCATCTTCTATCTTCCCCACCGTGCCAGGACATCTTCTTTACAAGACCACATCAATAAAGAAGCAGAACGACAATACAATCCATCCTTGGCTTCTGAGATTACAGGTAATATTCTTTCTTGGGCTGCCAATGCGGCAAGTACAGGCGGTTTTGGTGGTTTCATAGGACAGGCCATATTAGATCTCGGTGTGGAGGGAGGTTCACGTCTTGCCCCAGGGCAAGAATCAAAATATCTTGAAAAGCAAAAAGATATTGCCAGAAAAGAGGTGGCAGCAGCAAATAAGAAGAAGGTCACAATTCCACGATGGATGCTCACCCAGATGGGATTTGAACGCATAGCTGACGCTACCGACAAGCAGCTGGGTGTTGCGATACAATGGGCACAATCCAATGCGGATATCTATCGTAAGAAAGTCAATACAGCTGTCAACAATGGTTCCAGAACTGTTAAGTCCCATGGTGATGGAAATGACATGTCCGTTACTGATGCAACTTTACGTGCCATGCAATATGAAGCATATGTAAAGGCACTGAAAAAGGAGCAGGTCTCTCGAAAAGAAGCCCATAAGGAAGAACAGGCTAAAGCTTCAGTCATAACAGAAGCCGAAGAGCCGAGTATAGCATCACCAAAGGTGACTCAGAGCGTTCCGGAAGAGCAGTCTTCCCATAACACAGAGGCCGTTCAAAGTAATACAGCTGATACAAGCTCTGCCCCCAATGATAACATGCTGGGCAAATTCGGAGGGTGGACCAACCTTCTGGATGCCTTTGGCCTCTCAGGGGCAGGTGATACGTTCAGGTATCTTGGAGTCACTCTTGCCAATCTGCCGGATATGCTGTTGGGTGTCTTTACGGGACGTACCAAATCCATCGGCCTGAACAAAAGTACGATGATGCCGTTGGCGGCTTTGATTGGCGGTTCATTTATCAAGAACCCATTGCTGAAGATTCCTATGATGCTATATGGTGGTGCCAACCTCATTAATAAGGTCGGTCAGGAGTATTTGGCCGAATACAGGCAGGAAAATGGACTCACTCAGCCTGTGCGATATAAGCAATATCCAAATGAGGAACTGAATCCAAGAATCAGCAATCCCCATGTCGAGTGCAATGTGCTCATTGTCGATATAGACCATGTTCCCCGTATAGTCACTATGCCTTCGACATTGGCAGATGCCTATCAGTCTGGAGCCATCCCGTTGAACACCCTTGCGAATCACATCCTTGCCAAGACTGATCAGATGCAACGAATACAGATTACTGAACAGCCATCGCAGGAAGTGGCAAGGCATTATGAGCAGAACCAGGAGCGTGAACAAGTCAAAGGAATTCGATAGAGACAAGTATATAATTAATTTCTAACCATTAAATGATACGATTATTATGGCAGAAGAAACAATTCAGAAAAAGACTGGCGCAGAACGCCAAGCGGCGTTTTTAGTGACGGCACTCGAACGTGCCAGCCAGCAAAACGGTGTCCTTTTGAACGGCACCAAGAAGCAAACTCCACGGTTCTTTGACAAAGGACTTCGTGTTAATCCAGTAAATGCGCTCATTATGGCCATTCACAGCGATATGGGCGGTTTTAAGACGAACAGCTATGTGCTGTTCAATGACACAAAGAACCGTGGTGAAGCCGTCCGAAAGGGCGAAAAGGGAGTTCCGTTCTTATGGACTAACCACAGTGAATATGTCAACAAGGATAATCCTGAAGACAAAATCACCCGTGAGGCTTTCAAGGCACTTCCAGAGTCTGACCAAGCTCGTTACAAGCCGAATCCGAGGGAGGATGTCTATGTCTTGTTTAACATAGACCAGACGACGATGCCCAACGTCCATAAGGAGGACTATGAAAAGCAGGTTCAACTATATGGCGGAACTGCCGATGCCCAGGATGCCTCTTATATGGACAAGGATGATAAGGCCAAGCGTATCAGCGTAAACCAGTTCATCCTGAACATGCGCGACAACCTTGTGCCCATCCGTAAGGATGCTACAGGCATAGCCCATTATGATGGTCAGCGTGATACCGTATATATCCCTGCCCAGAAAGGCTTCCCTTCATACGCTGACTATGTGCAGGAGGTGGCGCGTCAGGTTGCCCATGCTACTGGAGTCAGCGGGCGACTCAACCGTGACAGCGGTGCAAGTCAAAAAGAAACCCTTGTTGAAGAACTTGCATCTGCTGTCAAGATGTTGGATTTCGGTATGCCTGCTAAGTTGCGTCCTGAAACCATGAAGTCACTTCCTGCTATCATTGAGCAGATGAAGGCAGATCCTCAGCTTGCCGAGGATGTCCTCCATGAAGTTAATCGTACCGTCGGCATGATGAAGAAAGCGGAGAATGGCGAGAAGATACAGCTCATTGAGAAGCCTTCTAATGAACGTCAGCAGCAGTGGGCAGCACAGTTCCCGATTGCGCATGTGCCGGAACAATTCTCAGCTGTCACCATGCTCAAAGACGACGAAGGCAAGTGGACGCTGGCCATGAAGGCTGAAAACATGCCCGTTCTTTCTGTTCATCCATCCAAGGAAGATGTCAGCCTTTATTTCGATGTCATCAAGAACGACCATGACGATGCACATGTGCAGGAGTTCCGTACACAGATGGCTCAGAAATACTATTCCTTGTTCAGTAAGAACCAGGTTCCTCCAGTCAACATATTCAAGAGTGATGCCAGTCAGGAGGCGTTAGACCTTATCTCCAAGGTCAATGCTTTCAAGACAAAAGATTCAAAGATTCTCCTTGTCGCCACAATCGGCGATGAGAAGCAGAAACCTCGATATGTCAATCAGGAACAGTGGCAACGCTTGTGGCTGGCAGATGACAAACAGGACTACAAAAAGCATTTGGCAGCAGCCCTTTATTCTGATGTCCTTGCCAGAAAGCTCGAAGAAACGAAAGAAAGGGTTGCTCCAGAAGTTGATGGCACAAAACTTCATGAGGAGCAGGAACGTAGGAACAACCAGCAAGAAGAGAAACGCCGTAATTCGCCAGAGCAGAAAGAGAAGGAACGGCAGGAAGAGAAAGCCAAGGAGGATGCGACCAAAGCAGAAACCAAGGCTGTAGCTGCTGTTGTCCTTTCGCCCATGATGAAACAGTTCCTGGATCTGAAGAGCAAACATCCAGATGCTCTTTTGCTGTTCCGTGTCGGTGATTTCTATGAGACCTATCAACAGGATGCAAGAAAAGCATCTCAGGTTCTTGGCATTACCCTTACTAAAAGTAGCAAGACAAAAGGGCCGGATGGCAAGCCTGTGGAGATGGCAGGATTCCCTTATCATGCTCTTGATACCTATTTGCCAAAGCTTATCCGTTCCGGTGAGCGAGTGGCAATCTGTGACCAGTTGGAGAATCCCCGTGCCACGGCAAAAAGAAACTCTGAAGAATCTTCTCAGGAAAACAAGCAAGAAGTGAAAGAAGTTGTTGCTCCTGCTAAAAAACAGGAGGAGGAACAGCATCGAGGTGTTCACAGATAATGAAACATTATGGCAAACAATTCAAGACAGCAATACATAGACCAGTATGCGGAGTACGCCATGGAACAAATGCGCAGGTACGGCATACCTGCCTCTGTGACCCTTGCGCAAGGCATCATTGAGTCTGCTAACGGCAAGAGCACCCTTGCCCGGACAGCCAATAATCATTTTGGCGTGAAGGGCGAGTTCAACGGTGCATACGTCCTTGCAAATGATGATAAGCCAAACGAGAAGTTCAAGAAGTATGACAATGTGGGACAAAGCTATGAGGACCATTCCAAAGTCCTCATGGCTTCACGTTATCAAAAATATGTCGGGAACCTATCTCCTGATGATTACAGGGGATGGGCTGCTGGCATTAAAAAGGGCGGCTATGCCACTGCCTCTAATTATGTCTCGACCATCGTTGGTGTTATCGAGGGCAGCAACCTCCAGAAGTATGACCAGATGGTTATGGAGCAGATGAAAAGGGAAGGACGGCAATTCGGCACTGCCTCCAATCCATTGAAGGCAGGTGCATCTACCAGTCCATCCAGTAATAGTGAGCTGAAGTCAACAGGAATGGATTTGCCGCAAGGTGAATACAGCATGCCAGTTAAGCGAGACTCCTTTATGCTCATTACTTCTTCTTATGGGCCACGAAAAGATCCGATGGATCGAAGCAAAACACAAGTTCATCATGGAATCGATATCAAAACCAATGGTGATGTAGTCCTTGCAACGGAGAACAACGGAACAGTAGTGGCCGTCAACCATAATACCAATACAGGTGGTGGCAAGACGGTAACTGTGGAATATGCTCGCCCTGATGGCAGTAAGACACAAGTACAGTATATGCACCTTTCTCAAATTGATGTCAAGAAAGGCGATACAGTACAGGCTGGACAGAAACTGGGTGTGTCAGGAAACACAGGCTCTCGCACGACAGGTGAACATCTGCATTTTGGTGTCATTAATATCTCCTCTGAAGGAAAGCAACAATGGGTCAATCCTGCTGCCTACCTTGCAGATATCAACCAGAAAGGGAATCTTCAGAAACAGGCTCAGTATAATGGCAAAGATCTTTTGGCACAATACCAGGCAGGTGGAACACTGACTCCGCCACCTGCTACGCAACAGCAGCAGGTCACACCCAATGACTGGCTGACCATGCTGATGTCTTCCGATGATTCAGCCTTGGCTCTTAGCGGACAAGGTGAGGGTGGTGGCCTTTTGGATTCCATTATGAAAATGTTCATGACGATGCTTCTTCTCAGTATGCAGATGGAGAACAAAAGCAAAGAAGAGAAAATGGAAACTGTAACGGATGCCTTGGTCAACCGGAGAATCGATATCAGCGGATTTACGCCTAATCTGAAATCCGCTATGTTGACCATTAAGGACAGCGGTACTGCCGTCCTCACTACTGATGACGGCAAGAAACAGTATGTCCATGAACTGACTTCCGCAGAACAGTCACGTTTGTCACAGGTGCTTGGAAGTGACGTGGATGATGCAACAAAACGTCAACGCATCGGAGCTATGGTCAGTGCCATTACTTTCTCCCAACAAGCATCACAGAACTACGAGCAGATCGTTACACAGCAACAGTCCCAGGAACAGAATTTACAAAGAAAATAATTATTCATTAAAAGCATTAGTACAATGATTAGAGCAGATGTTAACATGACTGGCACTATCAAGAGAAGTGCCACCACACGTACAGACAAGAACGAAAAGCCTTATTTGTCTTTTGTAGTGAACGTAAAACTCCCGGATGCCAAAGGCAAAGGAAGAGATCTGGATGTTCTCGTAACTTTCCAGGGTGGAAAGAAAAGTGACCTTTCCCTTTTCATGGAGAAGCAGAGGGTCACGGTGCAGGGTACACTCGATATTAGAAAGAAAGGGGAAGACCTGGCCTTCTATCTTACGGCAAACAAGGTTTCAGTCAAAAATGTGCCAGACGAGGATGGCATCACAGGTGAACTTCATTTTAGAGGTCATCTGAAGAACGATAATATCTATGAGGAAAAGAGTGACCGCAATGGCAATCCATATCTTCTGTTTTCGGCATACTCATCCGAGAAGGTAGGTGATAATTTTGTCAGCACGTGGGTTCGCTTCCTTCGTTTTCCTGAAAAGGGTGCAGGTATTGATACCGTCAAGCCGGAATGGATGCAGCCCAGGTGCAGGGTGAGCATTGACGGTGAACTACAGCTTGCTTCGTATGACAAACAAGTTCGGTTGTCCTGCCGTGTTAGTGACATGAAGGAATTCATCAAAGAAGAATACCAGAACAAGAAATATTGAAACTATGGCTAAGAAGAACTATACCACAAATGCTGATGGGAGAAGTGCTGAGGATAAGGCAATGGACAAGTTCGCCGAGCTGATGATTGAGAAGATTACCAATCTGCAAGGTGACTGGAAAAAGCCCTGGTTCTCCCCTCAGTCAGCCCAATTGCCGCGCAACCTTAGTGGCCGTCAGTATAATGGCATGAACAGCATCATTTTGATGCTCATGCAGGAAAAGAACGGATGGCAGACATCCCGTTATGCTACCTTTGACCGTATCATGGGACTGAACTATGTCAAGGACAAGGAAGGTGGACGGACACCAGCACTTGACGAGAAAGGTGAAAAGCTTCCGATGGTATCGGTCAACAAAGGCGAGAAGAGTACGCCTGTCATGTTGACGACCTTCACGGTGGTCAATGCAGAGACTAAAGAGCGTATTAAATACGAGGATTATAAGCAGATGAGTGAGGAGGAACGTGCGAAATACAATGTTTATCCAAAGCTTCAGGTTTACAATGTCTTCAACCTTGACCAGACGAACATGAGGGAGGCGCGTCCCGAAATGTACGAAAAGTTCCTCAATGAGTCAAAGGGTGAACGGGAAACATCTGATAAGGAGATGGAGAGTTTTCCGGCTATTGATGCAATGATAGAGAAGGACCTGTGGGTTTGTCCTATCAAGCCGACTCATGGTGACAATGCCTATTACAGCATCAGCAAAGACATGATTGTTGTTCCTGAGAAGCAACAGTTTATAGATGGAGAATCGTTTTATTCTAATCTTTTGCATGAGATGAGTCACAGTACAGGTTCGGAGAGTCGTCTTAATCGTCTGAAGCCAGGACAAAGTTTCGGCAGTGCAGAATATGCCCGTGAGGAACTGGTGGCTGAACTTACAGCTGCCTTGGTGTCATCGCAGTACGGGATGACGAAGCATGTAAAGTCAGACAGTGCGGCCTATCTGAAGGGATGGCTCTCGAATCTAAAAGAAGACCCCTCGTATATAAAGACAACTCTTTTGGATGTAAAGCGTTCTGCATCATTCATAGGCCAGCGTGTCGATGCGGTTAATATGCGGATTGAGCGTGATGGCGTTAATGCCGACTTTTCCGACATCCGTGAACAGAACAAAACCTATGCTCCGACTCATCAGGCATCTAAGCCAGGCGAACAGACCACTACGGAAACGGAAAAGCCTAAACAAGAAGATGTGAAGTCAGAGCAGCAGGAACAGCTGGCAGCACGCGGGGTTGACCCGCCTCGATTTCACCGTTGACGGTATCACGGTCAAGGATAATCATATGGAGGTGCTGTTCACGTTCCATGCCGATGATGCAGAGATGTATTTCGGAAAGACACCTGTCAGTGTGGATATGGGAACAGCCCTTTACATGCTTCAGCAAAAGGACTCCATGCCACAAGGAAAGGCATGGGGGGATAGCTTTCCTGCTGTCGTTAACCATACATCTTCCAGTGTGGCAAGGCATCACCCGGACTTCCTTGCAGCCAAGCAAGGTGATTTCGATGCTGCCATCAGGCTCGTTGATGATCTCGTAAAGGACGAAAAAGTGATTGATGTCGCCACACGTTTCCCTGAAGCCCACGTCGCATATATCCATCGTCAAAATGGGACTGGCATCAATATGATACCAGCTGCATTTGCAGCAAAATTCTCAGCGGCAGGTATGACGGTAGAGGATGACATTATTGCAATAACTAATGTCTCTCATACAGATGCTTCTGACGTTGCGCGTCTTAGCCGTAGGATGCGATTTGAAGGGAATGTCACAAAGGGTGCCAGTTACATCATCCTGGATGATTTCATTACCTCTGGTGCAGAACTCAGGGATATGCGAGACTACATTTCCAGCAAAGGTGGCAATGTGGTGATGATAACGACTTTCGGACACGGAAGTTTCGGTAAACTTACAGACATCAGGATTGATAACGACTACAAGAACAAACTGAGAGAAGCAGGTATCACAGATCAAGACTTAAGAAAATATGGAATCGCATCAGAAATCGGCTGTCTCACCATCAGCGAAGCAGCCAAGCTCAGCAGAGTGGTTAACGCCAGCGCAAAGAAACGAACTCCGCAAGTCGTCGAAAGATTTTCAGTTGCACGTCAGGAGCAGTCCACAGTTTCAGCGATGGCAAAGGACGTTTCTGGAACAGAAGAGAAAATGACAAACCACGTACAGGACACCTCTATATCATGCTCTTATGTGCATAGATGACAAAAGCATGGCCTCTAATGGTCATGCTTTTGTAATAATTGTGTCGAAAGCCCAGTCATCTTAACGACAGCTATACTCTGCAATAAAGCTACAATCAGAATATACCGAACGGCGATACATGACTAGTATCGAAAGAAAGGTTTTGTGTTTGGATAGACTCAAAAGAAGCAATATCATAATTGCTTTTCAGTCTTATTCTATGCCGATGTCCAGTGAGATTCTTCTCAATGTAGAGTTCTGTTATACCACGCAGGTCGTTTCCATATTCATCCTGATAGACTTGATAATATTCGGGACGATGTATAAACATGACCATATCCGACACATCTTCTATTGTTCCAGAATCGCGTAGGTCTGAGAGTTGGGGAGTGTAGATGAAATCAGTATTCTCTTTGTGTTCGGGTCTGTTTGTCTGAGAGAGAATGACACAAGGCACATTCAGTGTCATGGCCAGAGATTTAAGACGGCAGACAACATCCGTGACTTCATCGTTCCTGGTCCAGTTAGTATTGCCCTTTGATTGGATGAGTTGCAGGTAATCAATAAAAACGGCTTTCGCCTTATTTTGCTTGCAGAACATGTGTACTTGTTCTTCCAGCTTGTCTATGCTGATGCCTGGTGTGTCATAGATAGATATAGGAGAGTCCCGAAGTGCTGCTGAGCCTCGTTCAAGGTTTTCCCATTCTTCCACCGAAAGCATTCCGCTGACGATGTGTTCAAGTGGAATCTTACAAACAATCGAGAGAAGGCGCTGGACAATCTTTTCTCCAGTCATGCTGGGTGATATGTATATGACAGGCATTCGGTGGTCGATGACTATTCTTTTTACCATAGACAGTGCAAGTGAGGATTTTCCTATTGCCGGTCGTCCGGCAACGGTAATCAAGTCCCCCTCTTGAAAGCCATGCGTTATTTTGTCCAGCTCTTCAATGCCTGACGACAGACCTGTTATACCACGGCCATCGATGGAAACTGTTTGTTTCTTCCGTAGAAAAAGATCAGTTGTATTCTTGATGTTACTCATATTATCCATATTACTCGTAAATATACTGTTATCGTTTGAATGATGTATTGCTCATCTTCTGCTTTATGTCATCCAACGACTGTACGATAGGCTTCGATGGTAAGGGGGATGCTATGGTTATATTGCCTGCCTTGATTCGTGTATAATCAAGGATGGATATATCCAGCCCATTGCGTCTGGCAAATTTTATCATATGCCCCGTGCCACGGCTCTTTCCGTCCCAAAATGCAATTAGCGCGTCGGAACACTTTGCCATTTCTGCATTCCTTACCATACCTGCAGCCTTGCCAAGTAACCGCCATTTGGCGGGATGCAGTTCAAAGGGAAGCCTGAACTCATTCGCAAATCTTTCCCCAAGAGAATCTGCGCCACGGGCATGGCCGGAAACGATGATGACCCTGTGTGTCTTCATCTTTTCCTGTAAGATGGAAAGGCAGTGCTCCCTCAACAGCGCATAGTCATTGAAGGAGCGGCTGCCAGCTATGATTACCCTATAGTCCGTCATAGAATTATCGTTAGTCATTTAGTTTTTCCTCATCAATCTCCAGGTAGAGTGAAACCTTACTGTATCTGTTATCTTTGGGATTTGTGAAGTCGCTTATACCGCCAAGAGAAATGCCTTTCATCCTGTCTGTCGGTACGCCTCGTTTCTTCAGTTCTTTGGCGATGAACCTTGTTCGTTCCTTGCTTAGTGAAGAATTACCGTTTTCTGAGCCTGTTGCACTGTCAGCAGCTCCGGCGATGTGTACCTTCAAGTTATGCTCAATAGCAACTTTTGCAAGTTCATCGAGATTGATAAGCTGGGATTCATCCGTTAATTCCGCTTTGTCTAATTGGAAGAAGAAGTAGATAGGGATATTCAGAATATTAGGCTGTGTTTCCAAAGCCTGGGGTATGGAAAAGGAGTTCATGCTTTTCAGGCGTGAACGAAGTGATAGCAATCCTCTGTAGTTGTTTTTCCCATTGCCACGGTCATCAAACAAGTAACCATATTTATCCAAAAGGCCCTCTATTTCCAGTATCTTCTTCAGCTCATCAAGCGTCTTTTGGTCGATGTTATGTTGATTGCGGAGCATCTGATTGTTTTGTTCCAGTTGTCTGCTGTATGCAATAAGATAGTCATTCTGATTAATGTATGGCACAGCGTCGATGGCATGTTTCCATCTTGGGTTTCCTAAGTTCATACCGATACCCAACGAAAGGGAGAGCATGTTTTCTCCCAACTTGCCCCTGTCACCGTTCCCATCGAAATCACGGAACGTGGAAAATCCTCCAAGTTCTCCAGATAGGAAGAACCTTTGGCTGACATGGTAACGTGAATGGATGCCATAGGTTAGCGCAAACTGCAAGTTTCGCAGCTTACTGCCATCTGGTGACATCACGTTAGAACCGTGAGCCAGACCAGCTCCGATATATGGGGCAAAATCCCATTTTGGCATACTCTCTGAGGAACGACGGAACAGGTTGGCGATATTATACATGAGATCCGCATGTGCCAGCTGATAACTCATTTTTGCCAGGTCGCTGTTCTTGTACTTCAATCCCTGAAAGGCCACCCTTGCCCCAACATTTGGTGTGAACCACTTGCCAAGGTAGGCATTGAATGAAGGTGTCGTCCTGTCGAAGAAGTCACCACATCCCAGTGGCTTGCCGATGAATGCAGATGCGCCACCTTGGATTCCGAAGAACCAGTGCTGGCTAATCTTGCCGACTTGGACATAGTCGGTTGTCAGCGTAGGTGCCAGACGTTGTAAAAACGGGTTGTCAACTGAAGCCTGGTGAAGTGTGTCAACAGGCCATCCTTTTGCGCTTGCAGTCATTGAGAGCGCAAGCATTGAGATCATCATTACTTTTTTCATTGTTTACTTGTTTTGTTATTACTAATGTTACTGATATTATTCATGTTACTTGTATTACCGATATTATCGCCCTCGTTTGATTTTTCTTCCTGATGGTTTCATCATGGCTGCCGACTGAGCAATACATTTCATCCACCATCTTTCGTCATCATCGTCCTTGTCGCGTCCCCAGCCAGTCAGATTTCCACCACCTCCGCCACCATGAGACACGGCATAATCCGTAGCGGCTTTGACATATCGCAAGGCAAGTAGCAGGGCACAGTTGATGACATCCTTCGAGTTTTCTGTCAACTCAACGAAACCGGACTCCTGAAGGATTTCCTTTTGCTTTTCACTGAGTGTAGGCTTCAGAGGCTCTATTGTTTTCATCAGCATCTTTTGGTAGGTGATGTTCATATTTGCTTTAAGGTATGCAGCCTCCTTGTCTATGTCGTCGCCCCAGCTCTCTTCAGCGCGTCGATGTTCTGACTGTAAGGCCGTCAGTCGCTGCTTAGTCAAGGCAATCTCGTTGTTTGTCTCGTCAACAGTTCGTTGTCTTTCTGCGATTTTTTGGTTGATGTCCATCAGTTCCTTTCTCAGCTCTTGCATCTTCTTGGCAAGTTGTTCGTTGTCTTGTCCTTCCTGCCCGAATTGACGTGCGATTAGTTCTATCTCCTCATTGACTTTTTCTTTTCGAGCCTGTAAGTTTGCAATCATTGTTGAGAGACTTTTCACCTTGATTTCCATGCGGTGTATTTGTCTTTCAAGTCCTTCTTTCGTATACTCCAATGACTGAACCTCCCTGACCAGATCACGTTTGTATTCCTCGGTTGAACGATGTTTTGCACCAGTTTCAGCCATATTGCTTCCACGTTCCAAGCCCCAATGCTTGTTCACTTCTTCATATAGGGCATCGTGCCGTTCTCTTAGTGATGCGCTTTCCTCTGCAGGGTTCTTGCCAAATACGCTAGTCCAGGAGATTTTATTTTTCTCTTCATCTACAGGGATGACTGTACAATGACAATGTGGGTTTGTTTCGTCCAGATGTACATAGAAGCTGACTATGTTATCTTCACCAAAACGCTTTGCGACAAAGTTATATACCTCAACAGCCCATTTTTCAATGTCATTACTTCTTGTCAGGTGCGAGTTGTCTGCTCCTTTTGTGAAATCAACCTCCTGGTTTCCGAAGGCTATCTCCAACATGCGGTCTCGGCTTCCTCCGAAAATCATCTGAGCAAGAATACGTTGTTTCCTCCTTAAATCCTTTCTTGCGTTTGGATTTTTGATACCACGAGCCGACAAGTTTTCATCCATCTTTTGTTGGATGGATTTTGAAGTGTCAATAGGCTGCACCTTGCCGCCTTTTGTCACTTCAAAGTTCAAGTGAGCCCTTGAAGGGTCATAGTTTGCCAAGCTGTCCTTGGCTTTCTTGTCCCAAAGATTATTTGTCCATTTACGCTGCTGTTCGTTGCTCTCAGCATTACTGATGCCATCTGTATTCGAGCGCATGTCCATCACCTGCTTTCTTTCTCCCATATAACTGATGTTTTTATAATAATCTGCCTGAGCTTGCTCCCCGTAGGAACTCCTTTGGAGAGGCAGCCTAATGTGTTAACGGAAGTTAACTCTAATTAGGCTTAGAGTTTTAACTCATTCCTTCCCTCTATTCGATTTTCGCTTCCCTCTTGTCGATTTGAGCAAGCTCGTCAAAGAGGGCTGCGAATGATGCGATGCAAGCATCGGTTCTGTAGTGGGGTGGGAGGTGGAAGAGTCGTTATGGCTATCAGCAATCGCGCTTTCGTCGGGAAGAGACAGCGCAAAAACATTGACATGTTTTTTCTTGATGATTACAGACATGGCTTCAAGCCCTTCAATGAATTTCTGAACTGTCGGTCTGCTCCAGTGCCATGTCTTGGCCAGTTCGGTATATCTGACTAAATATTCTTGATATGCCGAAGAAGGTTTGCCGCAATCTTCCACATCCGAATCCAGGATGTGTTCCACTAACCATACAAAGGCATCATAACGTGAAAACTTATGATTCTCCTGAGTCTTCAGGAAAGAAACCAGTCCGCTGTCAAGTTTCAAGGACAGGTTGGTTCTATTTGTATTCTCTTTCATTGGATGAATCGTATTTGAGTTTTACACATGAATGTCATTACAAATTTTATTTGAAATAAGCATCAATGAATTTCTTATCTACATCCGCTTCATTGGCATGATCGTCATAAAACTTCTCCATACCATCAGAAGGATAGAAGTATGAGAATTCCAGAATGAAAGCCAGCGTTATGGCCAAAGATAATAGATGGGGGATAAAGGGAATGATAAGACAAACCAACGTTATGCACCACCGTAGATAATGCTTTCTACGTATTGTCAAAAGTGTCTTTATGCAGTTCTTGGTGAACGACAGGAATACGATTATGGCGATTGGCGGAATTATTCCCCAATCTTTTGGATATACGGCATAGTGTATTGTAATATAAAAGACGAGAAGTACGACAAGAATGTTTGCCGGTACTCTCTTTGATTCCGGATCGGTTATCATATGCAGACAGATTCTGACCACGAGAGGACTGTGCCTGTTATAGATAAGAACAGGAAGTAATACCAGTAATACAGGAAATATGAAGAATACTACTTTTGCTGTCATTGTATAATGATAATATGAGTAATATGGATAATATCACCTAATCGTTCTCCAGATAGATGTCGTAGGCTGTTTTGACAAGTTTCAGCTTCAGGGCTTGGAAAGATGCTCTGCGAACTATAACTTCGATGTCAAACAGTGTCGGCTCACACATGTCAATCCGCTGTGCAAAATCCATGTCTCTTCGAGCAATCTTTTTGATAATCCTGTCGATGTCGTTTTCATAGATATTCCATATACTGCGATTGATGTGGTTCTTTGGTCGGTTTGTCACCATGATATTGAGAACGAGGCAGGTTGACTTTACAAGTTTGTCACCTTGCTGAGTCATATACTGCCTCCTCACTCGTGGTATAACGGCACGGTATTTCGTGCTGTTGGAGTTGATGATGTCGGCTATCTTATATAACAGTTCGGCTCTCATTATAGGGTGCAAAACAAAGCCAATAGTTCAGAGACCTCCATTGCCTGGATAAAGTCGAAACTAACGGCATGGGATTTCAGGTCGGATTCGAGTTCGCTTTCCATCGTATCAAGCGAATCGTACAATGTCACGTTCAGGCCATCTACAAATTCACGCTCATCTGATACTATGTTGAATTTAAACATGGAGTTTGATGCTTTGGAACTCGCAAAGAAACAACAGTGATGGATCCTTGGATTATCCTTGCTTGTGCCGTGATACAGCAGCTTCAGTTCCATCCCATCGTCTATTTCATCCATTACGATGCTGATAGGTAATCGTTCTTCCAGCGAGAAGAACAGAATGCCGGAATCATCTGTGATGTCCGTTTCGTCTGGGCCATTACTCCTAATCAATTTGGGAAGCATTAACTGTACCAATGCCATGAACTTGGATATTTCTTCTTTAATCATAGTAGTATAAATTATAAAGTGAGTACATACATTTTCAGTAATTGCTGAGGAAGCAAGTAGTTCAATGCACGTTGGTCAACGTCAAATGTCTTTGCAAATTTTGTTGACTTTGGCAGTTGTGATATGACGTAGTTGAACTGGCTGCGTTCTTGGGGAGTAAGTGTAGCGATTGAAAACTGGTCAATGCTAATAAAAGGCTGAATGATCATCCATAGATAGGCGTTCCCTTGTGCCTTGCTTTTCATCTGTTGGTGGTTAATGTCCGAGATGCAAGCCGTAGAGTTCTGTAGCAATCTTCGTACTGTCCTCATCGACATATATACCATAGCATCACGGGCTTTAATCTTACCTTCTTTTGCGGCAATGAATATATTCCGGCAAATACTTTCTGTTTCCTGTGTAATATCGGCCAGAGGTTCCTTGTCCATATCGTATAAGTGGGCTAGGAATGATCGAAACATAATGTCCTCCTTGCCGATAAAGTCAAGCATATCACTTTTTGTGTTGATTCCTTTCAGCTTTGTGTCTTTAAGCAGTTTCCTGTAATTGCGAAGAATGCTTGCCTTGTCACTCTCTAACAGCGGAATACTATCCAGTTTCAAGAAAAAGGGTTGTGCCTCGTTGACGGCTCCTTGAAGTTCCTTGTCATCATGGAACACTGATGTCTGTTCTTTAATTTTCAGCACATCCTCATAGGAATAACGCCATGTTTCTGTAAGGCGTAGAAACTCAAATCGTATAGAGTCATGGATTGCCGTGAATCTTTCTGCACAGTTATTATCTTTCAGAAAGACAGAATCCCGCATAAGATAATGAAAGACAGTATCGGAGGTTTCCCTCCACTTGTTAGCTTCTTTGCAGAAAGTAGCCGTGTTGGATGTCTTTATGTCCTTCAAACTACCTAAATAAGCCTGATAGACCTTTAACGCATCCCCAGAAGACTGAAAGTCAAGGGTGTCATCATCTGAACATGACATACATGTTGGCAAAACAATCCACACGATAAATAATGGCAGAAGAGTGTAATGAAGCATGCTCTTTGTCTCAATTTCATGTGACAAGATGCAATGTGTTATTTGCAACTTCAATGTTTGTATTCTTTTCTTCATAAAATCTCTTTATTTCTTTTGGGGTGCAAAATTACTACATTTTCCTCAAAATCTTGTTTTGTGTGCTCATTATTTTAATTGTTGGTATCATTTTTCTGAGAAGTAGAACCAAATAGAACCAAATTGCATCTCAATTTAGTCAAAAGTGCGTTAAATTCACTAAATAAAAGGTTTAATAAAAATAATTATATTACCTTTGTGGCGTTCATTTAATGAATATCGGAGCAATATGAAGTATATAGGCTATGTAAATACTGCTTATTATATTGAGCAATTAGAAGCGTTTGTTTTATCTATGAAACAAATGCCTTGCTCTTTCATTTACTATGACGAGAAAGGCAATGGGCAACGTCAGAATTGGAAATTGTTCATTAGCAGATTGAATAGCAATGACACGGCGGTTCTGGTTTCGTTTGATAATGCTTTCTGCAATTTCAACGAAATGATGTTCTTCCTGAAGCTGTGCGCCAGTAAGAATATCAGAATAATATCCCTGAAAGATTCATTAGACACCTCTGATGTATTTTTTCCGAAAGTGAGTACCCAGAACACGCTTAATGTCATTGCGAGCATGACAGTTACAAAAGGGCAGGCTGCTTTTGATGATTTCCAGGCCGAACTGTTGTCTGATAAGTTCCATGAGAAGAAACTGAAAAAGTACAGGATGGTCATCAATATGTATAATGCCGGTTATAGTATAAAGGAAATCATGTCTCGCACGGGGTATCATGGGAAAAGTAATATCTACAGGATTCTTCACATGTTCAACGTGGAGCTAGAGTACCCAACGATGGTACGTTCTAAACAGCTAGGCGTAGGTGTTATTATGCGAAATCTTTAATCGTTTATTATATGACAAAGTTGCGGCTCAGTAAGAAGGGTTTTTATCTCTTCAACATTTCACTCTTGATAGTAGGGTTAATCATTACAGGAGTTGGGGCTGCCAATCTCCTGTCAGGGCAAGTGCTTTCACCACATGCCATGTTCAAGCTATGGGTGGTCATAATCACTTTTTTCTTTGTAGCCATCCTTGCTTTAATCTGGCTGCTACTTGATATGATTTCATTTATTGTCAATCACTATAAAAGCAAGAAGTCATGATTGTTTATATAGCAGAAAAGCCAGACATTGCCACGGCGATGGCCGCTTATTTATGGAGTGATTACAGCTCGTACAAGCATAAACACTGTTACCAGAAGGGGGATGTTATTGTGACGTGGGCCTACGGGCATATCATGATGACAGCCATGCCTGAAGCATATGGTAAGGAATATGCTGATTTTAGTACATATCCCGTCATCCCATCTACATGGAAGAAACGTCCTTCACCATCTACCAAAGAGCAGTTTGAGTATATTCGCAGTGTTTTAGGTAAAGCGGATGTTGTGGTCAATGGCGGTGACCCGGACAGGGAAGGCCAGCTTCTTATTGACGAGATTTTGGAGTATGTCAGATATAAGGGAGAGGTGCGTCGTATTCTTATCAATGCAAAGGACACCGACAGCTTGAAGCGGGCATTCGACCATATAGAACCTAATGAGAAATACAGGCCGCTCTATCATGCAGGACTGGCAAGGGAACGTGCCGACTGGCTGGTTGGTATCAACTTGTCAAGGGCTTATACCGTTAGTGCCAGGAAACATGGAGCTGCAGGAGTGTGGCGAGTAGGCAGGGTCAAGATACCGACACTTGCCCTTGTTGTCGAAAGAGAAAAGGAAATTCAAAATTTCCATTCTGTGGAGTACTATGAACTGACGGGAAAGTATTCAAAGAACGGCATCCCATTCTCGGCAATCTTGAAACCTTCGGATGAAGCACCTCTCGATAGCGAGGGGTACATTATCCAACGTAACTATGTAGAGAAGATTCAGAATGAAGTCAAGAACCAACCGGCTCGTGTCACTTCCAGTGAACGGAAGAGCCAGACAGAGAGTGCTCCATTGCCTTATTCGCTTGACACGCTTCAGGTGGAAGCCAATAAACGCTATGGCATGTCGCCATCGGATGTGCTTGCCAAGGTGCAGTCTTTGTATGAGAAGAAATTCGTGAGCTATCCTCGTTCCGACTGCAACTATATCCCTACCAGTCAGCATGGCGACGCTGGGCGCATACTGAAAGCCCTTGCTGAATATGGTCTTGAAGCTGTATCAAATGCAGACGCAAGTATTCAGAGCCGCTGTTTTAATGATGGTAAGGTGAGCGCACACCATGCCATCATTCCGACAGGCGTTATCCCGAAGGGGCTTGATGAACGGGAGCGAAAAGTCTATGACATGATAGCCGTGAGATACTTGATTCAGTTCTATCCACCATGCAGGTATGACGTAGTGAAATATGAACTGACAGCCAAAGGATATGTCTTTGCCGGCAGCGGAAAGACGATTGTTTCTCCAGGATGGAGAGGCATATCCATGTCAGATGACAAAGACGATGAGGTAAAGGAAGTGCCAACGTTGGCTACAGGTGATATAATCCCTATACCTATATATATTATAGACACAAAGAAGACAACCCCGCCAAAGCGTTTCACGGAAGGGTCGTTGCTGGCAGCCATGACCAACATCTGGCGTTTCGTCAGTCCAGATAATCCAAACAAGGAGAAACTGAAGGAATGTAAGGGTATTGGTACCCCTGCTACTCGCGACAGTATCATTGCAGATTTGCTCGCCACAAAGTCTGGCAAGTCTGATATTCTTCCCTGTATTCAGAAAAAGGGTAAGGAACTTGTTCCAACTGCGTTTGGCACAGCCATGATAGATGGCATTCATGAGTCGTTGACCAAGCCAGACTTGACTGCTGTTATGGAATATAATCTATCTGCTATTGCGGAGGGAAAGATGGGGTTGGGCGTTTTTCTTGAAGAAACCCAGAAGATGGTTCTGGAGAATATCGCCTTTGCTGAAGGCTCGTCTCATTATGTGGCTTCAGCAGCCATTGTTGGTAAGGATGATCAGGAAGTTCCTCATGAGGAATGTCCTGTTTGCCGTCGTAAGACGTTGGCACGGAAGTATTCTCCCAAGACTAAGAAGTATTTCTGGGTCTGTGAGGAGAAGTCTTGCGTGCATCCGACAACTGGAAAGACTGTCTTTTACGCTGATAACAGAAAGAAGCCAGTGGTAAAACTTTGTCCTAAATGTGGTGTGCCATTATGCCAGGTCTATAGCAAGAAGACGAAACAGCAGTATTGGGTGTGTCCAAAATGCAACGAATTCAAGAAGATGAAATAAGAATAATAAATATGGAAGATATAAAGAGAAATATTAGACGGATTGATCGTGAGTTCATTAAAACCGTAAAAACCGAAATGGTTAATTGCAATATACTAGAAGTCGAAACCGGAACAAATGGATACCATGGTGGAGACACAGGACATGGTGGAAGGGCCTTAGTACGATTATCTGACGCAGCAAGTACAGATATGCGTTGCCTTATTTCGGGAGAAATAGCAGGTTATAGTCAGACTTACGAAATATATTTTTCTCATGTGGACTCTGTTGAGATCGTTGTCGGTGGTGATGCTGAAATAGAAACTCTTATTGATTCTTTGGGATTTATTGTCAAAAACCTTAAGGAACAACTAAATAACAAAGGTGAATGGCCGAAGAATATACAGTAATGTGAGCAATAGAAGTAATGCCAGTAATATGAGTAATACAAGGAATACAAACTGATTTTGTCATTTTTCATACGACTACAATTTAAGTTAAACAGGAGCAGGGGTCGCTTGGTAGCGATTCCTGTTTTTTAGTTGCCAATGCTGTAGCGAAAAATAGCGAGATACACATGCTGTAGCGAACCGTAAGGCGTTGATGCCCAATTGAAATGTACTGTTTTCAAGTGTCTCGCTACATCGCTACAAGAAAATAAGGCATATTTTATATGATAGTGTTTTTTGTTATATGATGGGGTGGGAAATGATGTTGTCATTGGTACTGCCGTGACACATCCTGACTGACAAAGCAACATCTGTTGTGGTGACATTTGAATGTTGTCGGATTAGAGGCTCCGTGGTATATGTACGGAAAAGGAGAAGGTGTGTCTGAATAGACTTGCCTTCTCCCGTACATACATCACAGAGCCTCCCGATGACTGTCACATGGCATTGTTCAGTCATGAGAATGAGGAACGTGCTAATACCATTGGTTCATCAATTTCCGAACCTACGCGGTTTGCGTTTGATGGATGACAGCTTTTGAGCGTTCATTTCTTCCGGCGATAATGCGACGGGAGATTTGCGACCAGACTCCAGCCAGCCAACAAGCTCGTCTTTGAAAAGAATATAGTTCTTTCCTCGTTTGGTGGCAGGAATATTGTTGCGCTCGATATGGTAATACATCGTGGATTTCTTCATCTTCAGGAAGTCACATGCCTCGTCAATGGTCATGGGCGTGTGTTCTGCTGATGATGAAGACTTCTTGCACACTTCATCTTTGATGATGTCAAGTACTCTTTCTAGTCTCTCCACTTTGGAAAGAACCTGGGAAACGACCTCTGGGAGGTCATTGAATGTCAATGTTTCTTGCATGATCTCAAACTATTTGTAATTTGAGTGCAAAGGAACAGACTGATTCAACACTGTATTTCGTCATTCCAAGTTAAGTTTGGAATAAGTCATAATAAGCGAGATTATACCTCGAATTGGTGGAACTGATAATCGTGCTTATTTGGAACATCAATCTTAATGATACAATCTCCTTGCTGTCGGAGGTTTCTGCGTATGGAAGAAATGTCAGAGTCTCTAAACTCGTTTGGGAAAGACTGCTTGATGAAAAGTGCACGTTTTTCACCTGTCCATTTCAGTCGCTCTCCGACATTCCAGGCAAGATGCCGTAGGTCCAACGTGGAAAGCTTCCCGTTCGTCAGGGAGGGGGATAGGGGAGTTTCTTGGGAATACTGCCATAGATTCACGTTTTGGAAAAGGGTTTCAATATCCTCGTCCTTCATATAGGGTGGTAGAATACGATAAAGATAATCGTGAATGCTATTCATAATTTGTTGATGTAAAGCTATCTGCTCTTGTAGATGTCTGTCGCGTATGTGCTGCATCCTTTCACTAGTCGTTGGTGTTATCAAAGAGGTAAAGTTATCTTCGTGTGGCTCTGAGCAAGACTGCTCATCAAGGGGTAACGACGGAAGAAGTTTTACCTCCTGCCTTCCGCAACATCGAGCTGATGGTATGGATAGTTGTCCCAACTGAAAGCTAACGATGATGATTTTAGCGATTCCAATCAGGACTAAAATGGTTAATAATATAGGAATGTACTTTCTTGTGGTCTCCTCTAAGTTGCATTCATAATTGATGATTTGTTGGAGCCACAGGCTTATATCAATCCATTCAAAGGAGTTGGCAATATAAAGACAGATTGACAATCCTCCCCAAAATATTATAATATTCTCCTTAATTTTGTTAGTCATACTTACTCTGATTTAATTGAGTTTTCGGACTGTAAAGTTAAGGAGAATTTTTGAATTAATGAAAGATAATCTCTTTATAATATGATATTTTGGGCATTTTTAATATATTTCTTATCTTATCTCATTTATGTTGGCAGGATTTGTTACAATAATTGTTTGTTTGCTCAATATATAGAGCATTATTTGGCTTTCTTCTCTTTGCCAAGTACCTTAGATGAGATTCTTGTTGCCGTTTCTCGTCTTTTGGGGTCGGCATGACAAGCGTATATCTGTGTCGTTGTCACACTCTTATGTGCCAACAGCTGCATGACAGTATAGAGATCTGTTCCAAGTTCAACTTGCAATGAGGCGAATGTGTGCCGGAAAGAGTGGAATGTGATGCGTTTCTTGATACCCGCTTTTCTTAGCCAGGCTTTTAGGGGCTTTTGGGCCATGATAATCTCGAACCCCTCAAATACCTTGCCGTTGATACTTTTTCTGTTCTGAGAAATCAGCTTGTATGCTTCCTCGCTGATAGGGATGATATTTCGCGCCTTTGTCTTTTGAGCGTAAAATTCCACATATTTACCACCATCTGAATAAGATTTGATACTCCCCCAGGTTAGGTTTATAATATCACTTCGACGCATTCCTGTTAGACAAGCAAAAATAGAGGCTCTTTTAAGGACATCTATTTCGCATGGAGTTTTGTAGAGCTTTTGAAGCTCGGCCAGTGTCAGACTTTCCTTATTAACAGGGACTGTTGGAATTTTTTCGAGGAAGTCGTTCGGATTGGTACGAATCATTTTGTCCCTGTATGCAATATTGATAAATCCTCTGAAGGTTGACCAATATCCAGCAACAGAGTTAATGAACATAGGTTTTCCGTTTCTTAGATTCTTGGCGGTTAGAAGGTATTTACGGAAGTTGTTGCAAAGGTCGATGTCTACCTCTTCGCATCGACATTTGCCACCGACAAAATACTTGAAGTGTTCATAAACAAACTTCCATTTGGGATCTTTCCCCTGAAGTACTCTGTTGAAATAATCAAGGAAATCACCATGCATCTTAGATTTGTCAAAGAAGTCGTACCTTTCGTTGACAACGCTCTCAAACCTACGGCATCGAATGGCTTCAGCCTTTTCAGTCATGATCTCGTTGAACTCCTTTTCTCGTTTGTTCTGAGGGTCTGCATAGATGTAGATTCCTAACGATTCGTGGCGAGTGGTTTTCATCGTAACGATGTCCCGATAGCCTGGATAGTAATCCAGATAGAATGACAGCATCCCATTTTTTATGGGGCGTGTCCTAAGTGTTACTGTCTTACAATACTGCATAGTCTTTATAATTTAATTTGGTTGCAAATGTCTTTACTTATTTGATACTGATAGCTTTCATTCCTTTATAATTCATGATAAGGGCTGAATAAGTCTGAATAATTGGAAATCCTTATGTGAATTGTCGCTCGTGGATCATTTTTATTATATCCTCTTTGAGGAACAAGGCGAACTTTCCTTCATGGACTTTTCTTACATTGCTGTATCTTAGCATCCCGTAAACTTTGCCCCTGTCCATGTTGAACTTCTCACATATCTGTTCTACAGTATAGTATTGGTCGCTGTATTTAGCTAAGGTGTTGTTTACGTCTTCAATGGCAGACCTGAGATAATAGGCTATACCATGTTCTTTCTTGGATGGAATCTTATGCCTTGATACGAATGACCTTCTTGCACAAGTTGTAATACCAAGCATTTCTTCTACATCTGTGCCAGATAGCCATTCTGCACTTTCGTTCTTTTGCAGTTCTTTGCTTGCCTCATTTTTGGCAAACAGAGCTTCAACGGCTTTCAGTTCATAGAAGTTGACATGCTTCACCGTTATCTTTGGAATGTTGGCCTCTCTTGTTCGCCCATGAACGTGATGAACCGTGACCTTGAAGCGTTTGGCAATCTCCTGTGCCGTGATATAGTCCTTTGGAACTTCAAACTTCTCCGGGTCTCTGTTGAATAGCTGCTCAATAGCAGCCTCGTTATAGTAGTTCAAATGCTTTATAACAAACTTTGGCGTTTTTGCTTCACGAGTCTTAGCCTGGACGTGTTTGGGCGTGACTCCATATTTTTCTGCTATTTGAGCAACAGAAATATAACCTTCTGGAATAGCATTGAGTTTCGGCAGTTTTGCTCTCCGCTCTTTTTCTTTCTCCAGAGAATTTGTTTCCATGCGCTCTTTGATAATGCGGTCAAACTCCTTTCTGTTGATGACAGTAAAACGTCCCTGTTTATGATTGTCTATTTCATAGTTATGGACGTAGTAAGAGATCTGGTCTTTTGAGAAATGGTACTTCTCCATGACTTCTGCGTATGTGTAATAGTTCGGATCGATGGATTCACGCTCACCTTTCAGCGTATCAATATGTGCCCTGGAGTAATAGACAGTTCTTCCTTGTGTAATACGTGGTATCTTGTTTCTGGTCACAAATGATAATACAGCTGCATGGCTCATCTTGTATTTCTCCTCCAGTTGCGGAATAGTATAATAGTCACGTAAGTCAATATCCGCAATAAGTTGAGCAAAATGGACATCAACCAGAGCACGGTCAAAGAAACAGTTACGACCTTGGTAAACTTTGGGGATGTTGTATTTCTCAACTCTGGTCATAATAGCCTTCTTTGAGCATTTGAACTTCTCCATGATTTGCCTGAAAGTGTAGTATTCTCGCTTCTCCTGCTTCTTCTCCGAATGGGACTGATAAGTTGGAGGATTGTCAAACAATCTCTCGATGTCCTTCCTGCGAACAATAGTCTTTCCACGCAATTGTACTGCTTTTATGGTGCCATTAAGCATATAGCGATAGAATGTAGCGCGGCTTAGACCAAGAAGTAATGCACCTTCGGTTGGGGTGAGGAATTCCTTGCCCCCAAGAATATCTACCTTGGGAGTCTTCTGTTTTTCTTCCTCCATGTACTCGGCAATCTGCTTTTGCCGGATTGCTCTTTTGTAGTCCTTATTATTGCACGAAGGTGAGCAATAGATGGTGGTCATCTTATGCGCAATAAAGGATCTTCCACAGTACTTACAGCGTTTCTGAATCTCCATAATTGTTGCATTCGTTTGTTAATTTTCGCCTGCTAAAGTGTCTCACATTGTCCCATCACGTCTCATGGTGTCTCATGTTGTACCCTCAATGTCATTTTTGCCTTTTCTCATAGCGTCTCACGCTTGTTTCTACGATGTCATTTAGGTGTGAATCTGACTTTCTGTTTTACACTCGCGGTAGAAATACGGTGCAAAAATAACTGGAAAAACTGTAACTAACAAATATGCAACTTGAAGTGTTAAAATACAAAAAGTCCCTCATTTAGAGGGACTTAGTTCAAATCACTCCAAGTTGCTTGGAGTTGTTTATAAGGGGTCACTTCCCGATGCAAAAATGCTGAAAGATATTTTGAAGTACCATGTCATTTGTGACCTCACCGGCTATGTCTGAAATGAAGAAAATGCACTCCCGTATATCTTGCGAAAGGAAGTCTCCGGAGATTTGAGAATCAAGTCCGTCTTGTACTCTATGGATTGCTTCAAGTGCTTTGCTTAATGCCTCATAATGTCTTACGTTTGTTACAATAATGTCGTTTTGCGTTACTGTGGGTAAGTGAGCTGCATTAATGAGCATTTTTTGAAGTTCTTCCGTGTTCCCCCGTTGTTTGGCTGATATGAAAATGGACTCTGTATATTCTTTTGAGGAGTCTTTTAGTAAAGTTAGTAAATCCTCCTTTTGCTTTTCTTCAATCAAATCAGTTTTGTTGAATACTGCAATCAGATGTTTTCCTTCGCAACGAGGAATAATTTTTTCAGATAACTGTTCTATTTGAGAAGCAGCATTCACAGAATCTATCATCCAAAGAACAATCTCTGCCTGATCCAGTTTCTGGAAAGTACGTTCAATGCCCAAACTTTCAATTGTATCATTTGTTTCACGGATTCCGGCAGTATCGATGAATCGAAAGGTGACGCCTCCTATATTAATCGTATCTTCGATGACATCGCGCGTTGTTCCGTGAATATCACTGACAATTGCCCTCTCCTCATTCAATAGTACATTCAACAGGGTCGATTTTCCAGCATTTGTCTCACCGATAATGGCAACAGGAACACCATTTTTGATAGCATTGCCTACACTAAACGAATGGACTAGTCGGGAAATAACTTGCTCAATTTCATCGGCCAACTTCCGTAATGCCGAACGGTCGGCAAATTCCACATCTTCCTCACTGAAATCCAGTTCCAGTTCAATCATGGACGTGAAGTTCAGCAACTTGTTACGCAAGTCTGTCAGTTCTTTGCTAAAACCTCCTCGCATTTGACTCATTGCCAAACGGTGGGTCGCGGCAGATGAAGAAGCAATCAGGTCGGCAACAGCTTCTGCCTGACTTAAATCCATTTTCCCATTGAGGAAAGCACGTTGTGTGTATTCTCCCGGTTGAGCCATACGGCAGCCGTTCTTGATGAGTAGTTGCATTACTTGCTGGAGGATATAAGAAGAACCATGACACGTAATTTCCGTACTATTTTCTCCCGTGTAAGAATGAGGAGCACGGAAAAGACTAACGAGTACTTCATCAATGATTTCTTCTCCGTCATAGATACGTCCGAAAGTCAGCGTGTATGGCTTTTGATCATTAAATAGTTTGCCGGCTTTTGCAGGTTTGAAGATACGGCTAGTGATAGAAATGGCTTCCGGACCGGAAACACGGATGTTTCCGATAGCTCCTCCCTGGGCAGTAGCGATGGCACAAATAGTATCTTGGTTCATTATATTTTCTTTTTGAATGGGCAAAGATAAGGGTTTCTATGTAAAAAACAGAAGATTAGGGACAAGTTGTACTTTATTTGTTCATATTTGTCAGCGTTCAGCAGTGTACACAACAAAATATGCAAAACAAATAACCATGACTATGGAGCCAGTACAAATTTATATTCACTAAATGAAAATGGTGAGATCGTAAGAGAAAATTTGCAAAAGATACTTTCTTTACTTGCTGCGCATCAAATAATTTTGTGGGAATATGATATCCCTACGGGAAAATGCAGTTTTACGGATGATTATTTTCGTACACTTGGATTAAAAGAAGCCGGAATGGTTTTTAAGGATATTAATGACTTCTATCGGTTTGCTCATCCTGATGATATGGATGCTTGCCAAAAGTCTTTTGCAGCAATGCTTACCTCGGAATCAAAGACTTCACAGATACGGGTTCGTTGTATCGGAGAACATAAGGAAGTTATTTGGCTCGAAGACCATTTTCTCTCTTATAAAGGAAATGATGAAACACATCCGGATAAACTTCTGGCATATACTGTGAACGTAACTATTCCAAGGAAGTATATGATTTGTTTATTACCAATATCCATGAGTATCGCTCCTTTTGAAGGGAATAAAGTGCTGGTCCTGATTCATGATATCAGTGATCGGATTTGTCGCTCGAGGGAATTGATTGAGACGAAACGGTGGCAGAAGACGCCGATAAGCTAAAGTCTGTTTTTCTAGCAAATATGAGTCACGAGATTCTTTATCCGTGAAAAGCCCGACTTGATATTAATGGATATTCGTATGCCTGTAATGGACGGCATTCAGGCTATGGAAAAGATTTGTACTATGTCTTTTGCGGTACCCATTATCGCTGTAATGGCTTATGCATTTTATACAGAGTAGCAGGCTATTCAGGCAGGATGCAACGCTGTCATATCGAAACCTTATTCCATGGAAAAACTGAGAGAAACGATAGAATCCTATATTGGTTGATTAATTTTCTGAAAGGGAATCAACATTCCGGAAATTGTAGTGTTATTAAGATAATAATAACACTCTAATTTTGTTGGAATATGAAGGAAGTAAAGAAGGTTGTACTCATCGGAGCGAGTGGTTTTGTTGGCTCAGCTCTTTTGAATGAGACTTTGAACCGTGGCTTTGAAGTGACAGCCGTGGTTCGGCACCCTGAAAAGATAAAGATAGAAAATGAGAATCTGAAAGTGACGAAGGCGGATGTGTCTTCTCTTGAAGAAGTATACGAAGTTTGTAAAGGGGCGGATGCCGTTATCAGTGCGTTTAATCCGGGATGGAATAATCCCGATATATATGATGAGACAATTAAAGTCTATCTGACTATTATTGACGGAGTGAAGAAAGCAGGAGTCAACCGTTTTCTTATGGTAGGCGGTGCAGGTTCATTGTTTATTGCGCCCGGCTTGCGATTAATGGATTCCGGTGAAGTACCCGAGAATCTTTTGCCCGGAGTAAAAGCTTTGGGAGAGTTTTATCTGAAGTTCCTGACGAAAGAGAAAGAAGTGGACTGGGTGTTTTTCTCTCCGGCAGCGGATATGCGACCGGGAGTACGTACGGGACGTTATCGTCTGGGAAAGGATGACATGATTGTGGACATTGTGGGGAACAGTCATATTTCTGTAGAGGATTATGCGGCCGCCATGATTGATGAACTGGAACATCCGCAACATCATCAAGAGAGATTTACGATTGGTTATTGATTAAAGAAAGGAGCGAATCGATAAACAGTCGGAAATTATATAAGTGAATCAATAAGTGAAGAAGAATGGCTTGAATATATATCACAATGTATAATTCAAGCCATTTCTTATTAAGTGGTTATTATCTTGTTGTTTTTTATATTCTGTCGAGCACCGTTTGAATCAACGTATCAATCGTATTTTTATATCCGGTATTCGCCTCTTTGATAAGGCGGTTGGCTATTACCATGCAGACAGTCATGGCCTTGTGTCCCATTAACCGGCTAAGTCCTGCCAAAGCGGAACTCTCCATTTCGAAATTGGTTATCTTGAAACCTTTGTATTCAAACGCTTCAATCTTATCATTCTGTTTCGGATCTGCCAACGGAATACGGAGCTCACGTCCCTGCGGACCGAAGAAACCTCCGGCGGCAATTGTCACGCCACGTACCATATCATTCTTCGCAACCCGGTCAATTAATTCTTCGCTGGCATCAATAACATAGGGCGCAGGAGCACACATATTTCCCGACCACCCCATGTGGTTGAGGAAAGCACGTTCGAAAGCCAAGTCGCATACAGCATTGCGTCCGGCATAGAAATTCAATAATCCGTCGAAACCGATAGACTTCTGCGAACATACGAATGTTCCCACCGGTGTATTTGGCTGTAAACCGCCGCACGTACCGATACGTACTAACTCTAACTGCCGGAACTGTTCTTTTTCTTCTCGTGTCTCGAAGTCGATATTGGCTAATGCATCCAGTTCGTTCATTACGATATCGATATTATCGCAACCGATTCCGGTAGAAACGACAGTAATTCGTTTACCTTTATATGTACCCGTGATTGTCTTGAATTCGCGGCTTTCCACTTCGCATTCTTTGTTTTCGAAATGAGAAGCTACGAGTGCCACACGTCCGGGATCACCAACCAGGATAACTTTGTCTGCCAACCATTCAGGTTTTACGTGAAGATGGAATACAGAGCCGTCTTCGTTGATAATCAATTCAGAGGATGGAAAGTACTTTTTCATGTCATTGAAAGGTTTTAGTTTTACAATAAGACTGTATCTATAAATACAAACGCCGGAACCGGATTTAAGTTCGGAAGAGGTATCTTTCTTTTTCCGCAGAAAAAAGAGCATACATCTTGGAACAGAATTGAAACCGGGTTCCGGCGTTTATAATAAATTATTTGCTCAACGGCTGATTACCGGTGTTTCCTGTTACCGGTTTGGCAATATTTTCACGCATGGAAGTATCTGCTTCGATATTTTTCATCCGGTAATAATCCATGATACCCAGATTACCGCTACGGAAGGCTTCTGCCATAGCTTTCGGTACTTCTGCTTCTGCTTCTATTACTTTCGCACGAGCTTCCTGCGCTTTGGCTTTCATTTCCTGTTCGGAAGCGACTGCCATTGCACGGCGTTCCTCTGCTTTTGCCTGCGCAATATTCTTGTCCGCATTAGCCTGATCAATCTGCAAAGCGGCGCCGATGTTCTTACCTATGTCAATATCCGCAATATCGATAGACAGGATTTCGAAAGCCGTTCCTGCATCCAATCCCTTGCGAAGCACGAGTTTGGAGATAGAATCCGGATTTTCGAGTACTGACTTATGATTTTCGGAAGAACCGATAGACGAAACAATACCTTCGCCTACACGGGCAAGAATCGTATCTTCACCTGCACCACCGACCAACTGGCGGATATTGGCACGTACGGTAACACGTGCTTTGGCTATCAACTGGATACCGTCTTTGGCAACAGCCGTAACGGGAGGTGTGTCGATAACTTTCGGGTTTACAGACATTTGCACGGCTTCGAATACGTCACGACCTGCAAGGTCGATAGCGGTAGCCATTTGGAAAGGTAGCTCGATATTCGCTTTCGATGCGGATACCAGCGCATGAACAACCTTTTCAACGTGTCCTCCGGCCAAATAGTGGGCTTCCAACTCATCGCGGGTGATGTTTTTCAATCCCGCTTTGTGGGCTTCAATCATTCCCGGCACGATGATATACGGCGGAACGTTACGTATACGCATTAGAAATAGTTGTATCAGTGAGATGTTGACTCCCGATACTTTTGCCGACAACCAAAGGAAGAACGGCACGTAATGGAAAAATATTATCAGGAAGATAATACCTCCGGCTATCAGAAAGATAGGCAAGTAGAAAGATGATTCCATTGATGTTTTTATTAAGTGAATATTATTTTCTGTGTTTCTCAACCATAATTGTACCGTCGGTGATACGGCTTACGATAATCGGCGTCTTTTCGTTGAGGAAGCCATCTATCGACTTCACCTCCACGATGTTTCCGTTGATTTCTGCATAACCGATTTGTGCCAGGCGGGTGGTACTGATACCGGTATCGCCTACCTTTACGCTATCCTCTGCACTACGGTCTACCTTAGAATCAATGTCTTTTTTCAGAGCCAGTTTGTCGAGCATTTTCGACCGCATGAACCAGACGAGCGACCCGATGCAGGCTACTCCTGATATTCCCAAGGTAATGAATCCCGCTGCCATACCTAGATTGGCAAATGCATAGTAATTGGCATAAATGATGCAAACCAGTGCAGAGATTCCTGCCAGACTAATACCGGGTATGACAAACAGTTCTACCAGAAACAGTATTACTGCGGCGATAATGAGAACGGTGATAATAAGTATATCCATAGTTCAGAGTTATTATTATTTTGTTTTTTCCGCGTTTCGTACATTTATTTCAAGAGCATCCAGTTCGCCGGACATTTGCAATATTCTCTTTTCCAAATCAAGAATGGCCGGAGTCAATATTGTTTTTTCCTGTTTATTGCCGGTTGCATAACGTAGCCGCATGCTATTGAGTTTTTCTTCTTGCTGACGATAGTCTTTTTCCATTTGCTGGTAACGTTGGAAGAGTTGTTTGGCCTTGGCCGATTTGAAATCTTTCAGAAGATAATAAGTCGTATTATCATCAATCACAAACTCGAAATCTGCAATCCGGCGTTCCTGCGGCTTATGGCTCATAGCGGCTTCCAAACGCTGTTGTGCTTCGGCAACTGCCTTTTTATCTTTCCATGTTTCTTTCAACGAATGAATCTGTGCCAACCGAATCATTTGCTGCTGGTCCATAGCTTCATAGTTGTAGGTCTGCTTTGAATTGTTGGGGATAAATACATAGATGCAGACCTTTCCTTCCGGTTGGAAACGGTCGGAAGCAAACCAACCCAGATTATTATATTCGTCGATCACATACATATAGTCATTGTAGGGAGAATTAAACGGCATCCCTACATTCTCCGGTACAAGATACGTATCGGTGTTCGTATTGTAACGGGTGACAAAGATATCATATCCTCCCAGCCCTTCGCCGTCGCTTGCGTAATAAATAGTAACACCGTCCGCCATAACAAACGGATAGTTGGCGTTTCCGGAATCATTGATACTGCCGGGCAACGGACGTCCGTTACTCCATTCATCTAACAGCTTATTTTTTGAAAGAATATCCAGATTTCCTCTTTCGCCTTTTTCGCTATAATAGATTTTGTTTCCGATTTCGGTTTCGTAGACTGTTCCCGGGTTATCGCCTTCAGTTTTGAAGAACTCGTTGAAAGTAAACAGCTTACCTGATTCTTCGCTAATTTTATAAGCATTCAGGAAAGTAGACTTGTCTACCACAAAACTGTCGATAATGGAGACATCTTCTACGCCTTTCAGCATACGGAGATCGGCTTTGCTTTTCTCTAACAGCTTTTCAGCTTCTTCGGTAGGGCGTTTTCGTTTCTTTAAGTCGGTGATATATTCTTCGAAGCAGTTCACTGCATCTTCAAAACGGTACGTGTCATTGTAAGCTTGTCCCAGATAAAGCTGTCCGCTGGCTACCCGTTTCTTTACAGCCATTTCGAGAGGTTTCACAGCTTCTTCAGCTTCTCCTGTTTTCAGGCAACATACGCCATACCAGTAATTATAATTACCATTGGACGGTTGGGATTTAGCATATTTCTTAAAGACAGGCTTGGCTTTCTCGTAGTCGCCTTTAGTGAATAAGGTGCGTGCCTGTTCCAGTGTTTGCGCAGAAACTCCCCCAAGGAAGAAACTGCAAATTAGAAATAAAATATATTTTCTTTTCATCGTTCTTAGCGTTTATGAGTGACGGTTTGGTAGAAAACGGTATCGTTTTCGGTCAACAGTCAATTTATCAATTGTTCAAAAGTACAAATTTATTAGAAATAAACCCTTTTTCGGCGATTCTATTATGTTAATTCTTCTTTAAATCATTCTTTTCGCTTACTTTTGCAGCCGATTTTTGAAGATATGACACAATTTACGGAAGAAGAGAAAACCATTCGCCGCGTTGAAAGGCGGTTCAGTAAAGGAGTGGTGCAATATGGACTGATAGAAGAAGGAGACAAAATCCTTATCGGACTGTCGGGAGGGAAAGATTCGTTGGCGCTTGTCGAATTGCTGGGTAAGCGTGTACGTATCTATAAACCTCGCTTTTCGGTTGTCGCAGTTCATGTGGTGATGAAAAATATCCCTTATCAGAGTGATACGGCATATTTGAAAGCGCATTGTGAAGCGTATGGAGTACCTTTTGTACAATATGAGACAGCCTTCGATCCGGCTACCGATACACGTAAGTCTCCCTGTTTCCTTTGTTCGTGGAATCGCCGGAAAGCTTTGTTTACAGTTGCCAAAGAGCATGGATGTAATAAGATAGCCTTGGGGCATCACATGGATGATATTCTGGAAACATTGCTGATGAATATCACTTATCAGGGAGCATTTAGCACCATGCCTCCCCGTTTGGTGATGAAGAAGTTTGATATGACGATTATCCGTCCGATGTGTTTGGTCCACGAAGCTGACTTGGTAGAGTTGGCGGCTTTACACAGTTATCAGAAGCAAGTAAAGAATTGCCCTTACGAATCACAATCCAGCCGGAGCGATATGAAAGGGATTTTGCGGCAACTGGAGGAGATGAATCCGGAGGCCCGTTACAGTCTTTGGGGAAGCATGACGAATGTACAAGAAGAATTATTACCGGATAAAATAGATTAATTAAAATCGGTTGTTATGAAAGGAATATATACAATTTTGTTGCTTATCGTATCCAATGTCTTTATGACTTTTGCTTGGTACGGTCACTTGAAGATGAAACAGGAATATACTTGGTTTGCTTCTCTTCCGTTGATAGGTGTAATTGCTTTTAGCTGGGCAATTGCTTTTTTTGAGTATTCGTGTCAAATACCGGCGAATCGTATCGGGTTTATCGGTAATGGAGGCCCGTTTACATTGATGCAGTTAAAGGTGATTCAGGAAGTGATAACTCTTGTCATCTTTACGGTGTTTACTACTGTCTTTTTTAAAGGAGAGGCACTGCACTGGAATCATTTGGCTGCATTCGTTTGCCTGATAGCGGCAGTGTATTTTGTGTTTATGAAGTGAAAAGATATTGTTTGTCAAATCCTATATGAATGTTTGAAAATTAGACGCTCTGTTTTACCCAAACAGAGCGTCTGTTTTATATAAATAGAGGCTCTATTTGCATAAAATAGAGCCTCTAATTTATTCGTATATTTTCGTTGTCTTTTTATTGGGGAGTAGTTATGTATTTTTTCATCCCTTCCGTAT
>OIWM01000473.1_pt1 | contig 48783 bp, 43 predicted proteins | sample 1587451 | NCBI WGS metagenome assembly OIWM01 (sample SAMEA3888907, study PRJEB22519) | human gut metagenome | biome: human gut; feature: human-associated habitat; material: faeces | place: Denmark | collected 2011 | reverse complement strand
TAAGAGCGTCGAACTTGGTGTAGCCGATTGAGTCGATAAACTTGCGTATAGACTCAGGCGAGTATCCGCGGCGGCGCATACCCGACAATGTCGGCATGCGAGGGTCGTCCCATCCTGCCACAACACCCTCGTTGACGAGAGCCAGGAGCTTGCGCTTCGACATCATGGTGTATGTGAGGTTGAGTCGGTTGAACTCGATCTGACGCGGGCGGAAGTCGTGTATGTTCTCAGTCTCGCCGCGCATCTCCTTCAGGTAGTCGATAAACTTGTCGTACAACGGACGGTGTGGCACAAACTCCAGAGTACAGATAGAGTGTGTAACGCCCTCGAAGAAGTCGCTCTGTCCGTGAGCGAAGTCGTACATCGGGTAAGCGTTCCACTTGGTTCCGGTGCGGTGGTGTGGAGTGTGTATGATGCGATAGATGATAGGATCGCGGAAGTGCATGTTGGGGTTGGCCATGTCGAGCTTTGCGCGCAACACCATGCTGCCCTCTACAGCCTCCGGAGTGTTCATCTTGTTGAACAGTTCGAGGTTCTCCTCAACCGGTCGGTCGCGGTATGGCGAGTTGGTTCCGGGAGTAGTAGGAGTGCCCTTCTGCTCGGCTATCTGCTCGGCAGTCTGTTCGTCGATATATGCGTGTCCGTTCTTGATCATCCAGATGGCAAACTCCCACAGCTTGTCGAAGTAGTCGGAAGCGTAGTATATGTTGCCCCACTTGAATCCGAGCCATGCAATATCGTTAAGGATGTTCTCTACATATTCGTTGTTCTCCTTTGTAGGATTGGTGTCATCGAATCGCAGGTTGCACACGCCGTTGTACTTTTCGGCAATACCGAAGTCCATGCAGATGGCTTTGGCGTGTCCGATGTGCAGGTATCCGTTAGGCTCAGGCGGGAATCGTGTCTGTATGCGTCCGCCGTTCTTGCCCTCGGCAAGGTCCTGCTCAACGAGCTGCTCAACAAAGCTGAGGCTCTTCTTTTCCTCAATCGGTTTTTCTTCTGTAACTGACATAATATATTGTTTTTTTTGTTTTATACCTATTATTATAGTAGTAGTTTCAGCAGGGTTTTGACGTTGGTTTTCAAATGTAGTCCTTTTGGCTTGCAAAAGGAGTCCTTTTACTCTCCAAAAGGAGTCCTTTTAGGCATCAAAAGGGGTCCTTTTGCAAGCCAAAAGGGCTACATTTGCCGAGCCATGCCATTCGGTTGGCCGAAACATAGTATTTATTATGTGCAAAGTTAAGCAAAAAACGTGGATTGAGCGTTATTCCTGTACGATTATTTTGTTTTCATAACTCTCAACCCTCAACTCTCAACTCACAACTCTCAACTACAGCAGTCGTCCCTGCCACGTGCCCCTTCGCGTCATCTCATTGACCAGTCGGTTGGTGAATTCATAGTTCTTCAGTCCCCACTTGGGGGCGATGAGCATGTCGGCAGGCGACTGGCTTACAAATCGTTCTACAATAATATCGTTTCGCAGCCGTTCAAGATAGCGTATGCAAAGGTCGATGTATTCGTCGGCGGAGTATAGCTTGAACGGCTCGCGGCAATATTCTTCGGCAAGCTGCGTGCCCTTTATAATCTGCAGCTGATGAAGCTTCAGAATGTCGAGCTTCAAATTTGACACCACCTCCGATTGCCTTATGTTCTCCTCGGCAGATTCGCCCGGCAATCCTAATATTATATGTCCGCACGTCAGAATGCCACGGTCGTGAGTCTCGTCAATGGCACGGCGTGAACACTTGAAGTCGTGTCCGCGGTTGACACGCAGCAAAGTCTGGTCCGACACTGACTCAATGCCATATTCCACAATCATAAAAGTCTGGCGGTTCAGTCGCTCCAGATAGTCCATCACATCGCTGCCTACGCAGTCGGGTCGAGTACCTATTATTATACCCACAACATCATCCTGGCTCAAAGCCTCTTCGTATCGGCGCTTCAATGTTTCTACCGAAGCGTAGGTGTTGCTGTAAGCCTGAAAGTATGCCAGATACTTCATTCCCGTATATTTGCGTGCAAAGAACGCCTTGCCCTCGCTTATCTGTTCGGCTATCGACTTTGATGGCTGGCAATAAGAGGGGTTGAACGTGCGGTTGTCGCAGAATGTGCATCCGCCGATGCCTACATGTCCGTCGCGGTTGGGGCATGCAAATCCGGCATCAATGGATATTTTCTGCACACGAAACGGGAACTTGCTGCGTATCCAAGCCCCATAGTCGTTGTATAATTGTGGTGTCATAGTCAAAACTTATTGGTTTAGGAGTGCAAATGTACGGAAAAAATTATAACTTTGCAAAATATAGATGTGCGGCTCGATGCAACGCTCCAGCCGACATCTATCAGCCCATAAAGACAATACAATTAATAATCAATAACTAATAATTAATAATTAATGAAGCGTTTAATCCTTATCTGTACAACATTCCTTATGATGTTTGTATCTTCAGTGTCGGCTGCCCAGAAGATTACTCTGGCAGACGTTACAGGCAGTAAGTTTGCGCCAAAGGTGGTGTCGGGCATCAATCCCATTGAGGGAACCGATACCTACGCCCGCATCAGCGACGACGGCAAGCGCATTGTCACTTATTCGTTCAAGACCGGACGCGAGCAGTCTGTACTCTTCGATGTAAACAACACGATGGGCGAGAAAATCTCTTCGTTCGACGGCTATACCATGTCGCCCGATGGAACACGTCTGCTCATACAGACCAAGACCAACTATATATATCGCCGCTCATACACCGCCGTACACTATATCTACACCATCGCCTCGCGCAAACTGGAGCGTCTGTCTGACGGCGGACCTCAGCAGGTGCCCACATGGTCGTCTGACGGTCAGCAGGTGGCATTCGTTCGCGAAGGCAACATCTTCCTTGTCAAGCTGCTCTACGACAATGCCGAGATACAGGTGACTAAGGACGGCAAGTTCAACGAGGTCATCAACGGTATTCCCGATTGGGTGAATGAGGAGGAATTCGGATTCAACCGCGCCCTCACCTTCAACGCCGACGGCACCATGCTTTGCTGGATTCGCTACGACGAGTCGAAGGTAAAGACCTATTCGTTGCAGATGTACAAGGGTATGCGTCCCGAACATTCGGAGTATACCGACTATCCCGGATTCTATTCTTACAAGTATCCCAAGGCAGGTCAGGACAACAGCGTCGTTACAGCGTGGAGTTACGACATCAAGAGTCGCAAGATAAATCGCCTTAATGTGCCCATCGATGCCGACGGATACATGCCTCGCATCAAGTCGACAGTCGATCCCAACCGCATCGTAGTGTACACTATGAACCGTCATCAGGACCAGCTCTGTCTCTATGCTGTCAATCCTCGCACCACCGTAGCCCAGCTTCTCATCAAGGAGTCGGTGCCCAAGTATGTGCAGGAGTCGGCAGTTGAAGCCATCAAGTTCGTTGGCAACAACATCATTCTGCCCAGCGACCGCTCTGGATTCATGAATCTGTACATATATAATATGAACGGTCAGTTGCAGCGCACCATCGGTGGCAAGTTCGACATTACCGAAGTGTACGGCTACGATGCCAAGACAGGCGACGTATATTATCAGGCTGCTGCTCTTGCACCTACCGACCGTCAGGTATACGTAAATCATAAGAACGGCAAGACTGAGCGTCTCACCGATGCTGAGGGATGGAACTCGGCACTCTTCTCGGGCGACTATCAGTACTTCATCAACACTTGGAGCGACTACAATACACCTTATGTATATACTACACGCACACGTGCCGGCAAGGTGATATCTACGCTTCAGGACAACAGTCAGCTGCGTCAGACCATAAAGGAATACGGATTCTGCAAGCGCGAGGCTTTCTCGTTCACCACTTCTGAGGGCGTCACACTCAACGGATGGATGCTTCGTCCGCTCGACTTTGATGCTTCCAAGCGCTATCCGGTCATAATGCATCAGTATAGCGGTCCCGGCAGCCAGCAGGTCAAGAACGCTTGGAGCGCAGGTTCTATGGGTCAGGGCGGTGCTTACGACTCATATCTCGCACAGCAGGGCTTTATCGTAGTGAGCGTTGACGGACGTGGCACAGGCGGACGTGGCGCCGAATTCGAGAAGTGCACATATCTCAACCTCGGCGATTTAGAGTCGCGCGACCAGGTAGAGACAGCTCTCTATCTCGGAACGCTTCCTTATGTAGACAAGGATCGCATCGGTATATGGGGATGGAGTTATGGCGGATTCAACACACTTATGAGTATGAGTGAGGGTCGTCCCGTATTCCGTGCCGGAGTTTCAATAGCTCCCCCAACCAACTGGCGCTTCTACGACTCGGTATATACCGAACGCTACATGCGTACTCCTAAGGAGAACCCCGACGGATATGCTACCAACCCGATAGAGCGTGCCTCTAAACTGCACGGAGCACTTCTGCTCTGCCACGGTACAGCCGACGACAACGTTCATCCGCAGAACATGTACGAATATTCGGAGGCTTTGGTTCAGGCAGACAAGGACTTCCGCGAACTGCTCTACACCAACCGCAACCACGGAATTTATGGTGGCAACACACGCAATCACCTGCTTCGTCAGGTGGCACAGTTCTTTATGACAGAGCTGAAGTAAAAAACAGCTTGCTGAACTTATTTCAATAAATAAACGGCAGACTCCCATCAGAGAGTCTGCCGTTTTTATATTTATTCTGTCTTCTTGGTAATATATTCCGCAATCGTGGTATAGCATTAATGTAATAATGTTAGTATCTTTGCAACGTGAAACAGTAACGAACAAATAAATCAATCAATAAACGATGTATATAGAGAAGATACAGAGTCCTGCCGACTTGAAAGGCATGGACATCGCGACACTTAATATTGTAGCCGACGAAGTGCGTCAGGCTGTGCTCAACCGTGTTAGCAAGCATGGCGGACACATAGGTCCTAACCTCGGATTTGTAGAAGCAACGGTAGCTTTGCACTATGTGTTCAATGCGCCAGAGGATAAGTTTGTGTTTGACGTCAGCCACCAGTGCTATCCGCATAAGGTACTTACGGGTCGTGCAGCCGGATTTCTTGGCAACGTAGACGACATGAATGCCATATCGGGCTATTCTTCTCCTGCAGAATGCCCCGAGTACGACAACTTTGAGGTAGGCCACACTTCCACATCCATCAGTCTTGCCACCGGACTGCAGAAGGCACGCGACGTGAAGGGAACCAAGGAGAATATCATAGCCATTATTGGCGACGGTTCGCTGTCGGGCGGTGAAGCATTCGAAGGACTCGATGAGGCTTCGGAGCTTGGCACGGGCATCATCATCATTGTAAACGACAACGAGATGTCTATTGCCGAGAACCATGGCGGTATATACAAAAATCTGCGTGCGCTTCGCGAGAGCCGTGGCGAGTGCGAGCACAACTGGTTTAAGGCTTGGGGATTTGAGTATAAGTATCTGGAGGAAGGCAACGACATAGAGCGTCTCATTGAAGTTTTCCGTAGTGTCAAGGATACCAACCGCCCTACAGTTGTTCATATCCACACAGAAAAAGGTCATGGCTATGCCCCTGCCGTAAAGAATAAGGAAGCTTGGCATTGGGGAATGCCGTTCAATCTTGATGACGGTAGTCGCCCGGTTCGCAATGCCGATGGAACTGTGCCTGAGGTGAAACCATGCGAGACATATCCCGAACTCTTCTCTGACTGGATGCTGAGCGAGATGAAGAAGGACAAGACACTAATCGCCGTAACAGCAGGAACGCCTACAGCAGCAGGCTTTACTGCCGACAAGCGCAAGGAGGCTGGCTCGCAACATCTTGACATGGGCATTGCCGAAGAGCAGGCTGTCGCTATGATTTCGGGTATGGCTAAGGGTGGACTGCGCCCGGTTTGGTCAGTATACAGCACGTTCATCCAGCGCACCTACGACCAGATAGCACAGGATCTTTGCATCAACTCCAACCCAGCCGTAATCAATGTAGTAGGAGGCGGAGTTAACTCGATGAACGACATCACCCACATCTGCCTCTTCGACATACCTATGCTTTGCAGCATTCCGGGACTCATCTATCTCGCTCCTACCACATGCGAGGAATATTTTGCCATGATGCGTTGGGCAATACTTCAGGACAAGAAGCCTATAGCCATTCGTGTGCCGAGCAACGGAGTGGTGCATACAACAGAGAATGTGGACGAAGAGTATAGCTACGAGTCAAAATATAAGGTGATGCACGAAGGTTCGAAGGTGGCAATCATTGCTGCTGGTTCATTCTATCAGAAGGGCGAGAACGTAGTACGCCTGCTTGCCGATAAGGGTATTGATGCAACGCTCGTCAATCCACGCTATCTGAATGAGGTGGATGCCGATTCGCTCGAAGCGTTGAAGACGAACCATAAGCTTGTGGTAACACTTGAAGACGGCTGCAAGGACGGTGGCTTTGGCGAGCGCATAGCCTCTTCTTACGGTACATCGGATATGAAGGTGCTTGTATGTGGCATCAAGAAGGGACTCTACGACAGATACGATGTGGAGCAGTTGCTTAAGGACAACCGTTTGCTCGACGAACAAATCGTGGAGGATGTGTTGGCGTTAATATAAACAGCATATCATAACTCTCAATTCTCAACTCTCAACAAAAAATATGGCATTATCAAATATAGAGAAACATTACAACAAGCATCCCGAAGACCTTCGCTTGCAGCGTAGGCACGGCATTGTTGAGTTTGAAACCACAATGCATCATTTGCGTAGGTATATCAATCCTGACATGCAGCTGCTTGACATAGGTGCAGGAACCGGTCGCTACACATCGGCTCTTATGGCAGAAGGCTATAATGTGAAGGCTGTAGAACTGGTGCGTCGCAATATCGAGGTGTTCCTGAAGCGTGAGCCTACAGCCGACGTTGTTCAGGGCGACGCACGCAACATGCCGTTCCTGCCTACAGCAATGGCAGATGTGACGCTGTTGCTCGGTCCGCTCTATCATCTCATTGGTGATGAGGAGAAACTAAAGGCACTTAACGAGGCAAAGCGCGTCACCAAACCTGGCGGACTGATATTCGTGGCTTACCTGATGAACGAGTACAGCATACTGTCATATTGCTTCGACGAAGACCGGATAGAAGGTTTGTTGGAACGTGGTGCTGTCGATGAGAACTTCCATATACAGGCATCGGCAGACGAACTCTACGACTATGTGCGTATTGATGATATTAACCGACTGGACGAATGTGCCGGCTTGGAACGTGTCACTATCTTCTCGCCCGACGGAGCTTCCGACTATATGCGCACACGACTCAACCGTATGAACGACGAGACATTTGCCCGTTTCATAGAATATCAGAAGTGCATCTCAGAGCGTGCCGACTTGATAGGAGCAGGTAGCCATGTGGTAGATGTAGTGAGAGTTCCATAATAATGTATACGAGTCAATGAAAAAAGCAATAGTAACAGGAGCCACTTCGGGTATAGGACTCGAAGTGGCTCGTCTTCTTGCCGAGCGAGGATACATTGTCGGTGTAGCCGGACGACGTGTTGATAGACTTGAAGCTATAGTCAAGTCAAACGAGAACATCAAGGCTTATCGACAGATAGATGTAACTGATGCGTCTGCGCCACAGCAGCTCAATGAACTTATAGCAGAGCTTGGCGGTATGGATCTCTATTTCCATAGTTCGGGAATAGGGTGGGAGAACTGTGAGCTTGATATAGACCGCGAGATGAAGACCGTGGAGACCAACGGCTTGGGCTTCACACGTATGGTTACGGCAGCATACAGTTGGTTTGCCAATAATAATAAAGGTGGACAGATAGCTTGCATCACCTCCATAGCACGCACACGTGGATTGGGAGCAGCTCCGGCTTATTCAGCCACCAAGCGTTTCCAGTCGCACTATCTTGAATGTCTTGCACAGCAGTCGCGCATGCGCCGACTCGGTATCCATATCACCGACATCCGTCCCGGCTTTGTAGCTACCGACCTTATTGCCGGAAGTCATTTCCCCTTGCAACTCTCGGCTAATAGTGTTGCACGCTCCATAGTAAAGGCTGTGATGCAAGGCAAAGAGACAGTCACAATCGACTGGCGCTATCGCATGCTTGTAGCTGCATGGGCAATGATACCACGGTGGTTGTGGACAAGGCTGAGGTTTGTGAAGTAGTTTGTTGTATGATTTTGAAAAAATACAAAATAGATTCTTTCTTTTTATACACAAAAGTGTAATTCTTAAGCCAATTGTATCTGAAATACACTTTTGTGTCAAAGTCTTTTTTATCATTTCCTTTACTTTTGCCCTCAGAAAAACATAAGTAAAGGGATTATGTACAAGAAACTGATTATAACAGCATTGTGCCTCTCGGCTATGACTCCGATGATGGCACAGAATATCATCGGCAAGGTGATGAATACCAAGGGAGAACCTTTGGCGTTTGCCAATGTAGTATTATTGAATAGAACAGACTCGGCTTTCATCAAGGGCGCTGTGAGTGGAGAAGATGGCAGCTTTGTCATCGACTCTTCCTGCAACGGCGGAATCATCAAGGTGACATCCGTAGGCTATGAGACAATCTGCAAGGATTGCGCAGGCGAGAATGTAGGCATTATCAAGATGGAAGAAGACAGCAAGATGCTCGGCGAAGTAGTCGTGAAATCATCCCTGCCTAAGACTATCCTGAAGAATGGCGGAATGACGACAACCGTTGTCGGATCCGTACTTGAGAAGGCAGGAACAATGGAGAACCTGCTCGACCGCATCCCTAACGTGTCTGCCCAGAATGGCAGCATCAAGGTCTTCGGACGCGGTGAGCCTGTTATCTATATCAATGGCCGACAGATGAGAGACAAGAGCGAGCTTGACCGTTTGCATTCCGACAACATCAAGTCGGTGGAAGTCATCACCAATCCTGGTGCTCGTTACGCAGCCAGCACCAAGGCGGTCATCCGTATCACAACGAAGAAGATACAAGGCGAGGGCTTCGGATTTGATGCCTCAACCACAGGTGAATATGATGAGGAGAAAAACTTCGGTGGATATAGCCAATTGAATATGAGCTATCGCAAGAACGGATTGGAACTGGGCGCATACGCCTTTGGAGCAAAGCAGTACCAGCCAAACAATCAAGACTTACAGCAGAAGACTTATCTTGACAAGACCTGGAACCAGAAGAGTGTAAACAGACAAGTAACTATTGTAGAAGCCATGAACTTCCGCCTGGATGCCAGCTACCAGTTGGATGCCAACAACTCTATAGGTGCCAACTTTGGCTTTCTGAGAAATCCGAAACAGACCTGCGAAGCCAATATGGCTACAGAAATATGGCAAGACGACGAGCAGACGGAAAGCTCTGACAGCCACGCTAATTTCTTCGAGCAGAAGAGCACTCTTTCAAGCAATGTTTACTATGTAGGAAAGATTGGCAAGCTCGGCATCGATTTCAATACCGACTGGCTTTGGTCGAAGAATAACGAGGACGTTGTTACCAAAGAGCAATACCAGGAAGTGGGGATGGACGCGCAGAGCCAGACGGTTCATTGTCTTACTGACAAGAAATATCGTTTGTTGGCTTCCAAGTTGGTGCTTTCCTATCCTTTGTTGGGTGGTGAGTTATCTTTGGGTGGTGAATATTCCAACACGCATCGCACATCCAAGTATCAAGTGGTACCAACCAACTTCGTGCCGGATGACGACAGTCGTATTACAGAAAGTATGACTTCTTCATTCTTGACCTATTCAAGGGATTTCGGAAACGTGAGCATGGAGGCAGGACTGAGATACGAGTACATCGACTTCAACTACTATGAATATGGCAAGTATGTGCCTGGGCAAAGCAAGTCGTATGGCAATTGGTTCCCATCCATCAGCTTATCGATGCCTGTGGGCAAGGTGCAGATGCAGCTGAGCTATGCTACCGACATCGATCGTCCTTCCTATAATTACTTGCGTAGCGGTATTCAGTATGACAACCGCTACACGTATGAAACCGGAAATCCATTCTTAGTGTCTGAGATAAGCAAAAATCTCAACTACGAGTTGGCTTACAAGTGGTTGACTTTCGATATGACCTATAGCCATACTTCGCATACGATGATGTCGAATGTGGAGACTTACAAAGACAATTCTGCAATAGGACTGCTTAAGCCTGTGAATGGAAAGGCATATAATCATGTAGAAGCTTCCGTCAACTTATGCCCTTCGTTTGGCATTTGGCATCCTTCATTTACGGCATCTGTGGCAAAGCAGTGGCTTGATATGGATGCACATGATGGCAAAATATCCAACAATCCTATGGCTGTATTTCGCTTTAATAACACCTTCAACACCAAGTTGGCAATGTTAACGTGGATGATGTCGTATGTCACAAAAGGATATGAGAGAAACATATATTTGTATAAGCCAAGATTTTGTACCAATGTATCTGTATATAAGGCTTTCTTGAAAGACCGGTTGTTGTTCCAGCTCTTTGTCTATGATTTGTTTGGAACAGACGACATCCACATGAGTGCTCATTATGGCAAAATGAGGGACATGATTGTTGATATACAGTCAACCAGCAAAGTGTCGCTTACTGTACGGTATAAGTTCAACACTACAAGAAGCAAGTATAAGGGTACGGGTGCAGGAGAAAGCCAGAAGAACAGAATGTAATCTGTCTGCAGCATCCGGTAATGGTGTAATGACAATAAATCTCTCTATAAATGAACAACCCGATAAAATTGTTGATTAGTGGCGCAGACATGGGAAGTTTGATAGCCTCCTGTGCCTTGCACCACGATTTCCCTGAAAGCTCTCGGCATACAGATGGATTTCAAATCTATCGCATAGAAAAGGATACGCTGACGATGGAAGATGTGGATGCATGCGACTTGTCGGGCGTCCGGTATGCGGTGAATGCAACCTTACATGACAACGAAGCCTCTTTCGCTTTCGATGAGAAATGTAAGGAGCAGGGCATCACAGTTATCCATGCCGTCAATCTTGGCAAGGCTGCCTTTCTCGCTGTAGAGAAACCGAAAGGCTATCCATTCAGCGAAGTTGTGAAAAGAGGTTCGGATGATTTCCGTTGCTCACTGGGCAAGTATATCTCGCAGTACGGCATGTTCTGGCAGATGCCTGTGCCTTGGGTGGATGAAGCCATCATGCATTATTCCAAGGAGTCTTTCACGCAACAGGGCATCGGGGCATACATAGCCGCCGGCTATTGTGACAACATCCTCGTAAATCTTGCGGAAGGCAAGGAGGTGAAATACTTCCCCAAGTTCTATCTCTCGCCATTGTTGGAAGAGATATGATACTTGTGTTATGGGGTTTATTGGATTTTGCTTGGTGGTTTCAGAAATAAAACGTATTTTTGCTGATGAAAAAATCAATGTATATATTAAATAAGGAGTAAGTATGAATACTTCAGTAATAAATGAACCACAGCTTTTGGTAACTGTATCTGATCCTGCTATGTTGACAAAGCTGAAAAACGCCATCAAAATGTTGAATGGTGTTAGTTCTATTTCTATTCTGAGACCTAAGAAGACAGATTTGGAACTTGCCGAAGAGGACAAGGCGAAAGGTAGAGTAACCCAATGGAATTCTGTTGACGAAATGTTTGACACTGTTTTAGGGGAATGATGTATAAGTTTGGTACAACCAAAAGATTTGACAAGGCTTTAAAGCTTTGCAAAAAGCGTGGCTATCCAATAGAAGAACTAAGAAAGGCCATAGCCATATTGGTAGAAAATGGTAGCCTGCCATCAGAATATAAACCACACATCCTTCATGGCAACCATGAAGGTGAATGGGAGGCGCATATAAAACCAGACTGGCTGTTAGTTTGGGAACAGAATGATGATGAATTGACTCTCTTGATGCTGACAACAGGTACACATTCCGATGTGTTTGGCAAAACAAGAAGATAATATTGAGTCGGTTATTAAATTATATCATCTGATAGTTCGTGGCATGAAACAGCGCCTCGGCTATGTTCTTCACGCCCATCTTGGCGAAAAGATTACGCTTGCAAGCCTTTATCGTATCCACCGACTTACATAGTCGGTCGGCAATATCATTCATCGTATAGCCTTGTGCCGACAATCTCAACACCTCGCGCTCCGTTTCGCTCAAGGTTATGCCTTCTTTCTTTTCCCACTTGTGGCGCAATGTGGAATATTCAAAATAGCTACGCTCACCATTCTTCTGCATGATGATATGTCCCGGTTCATCGGTTGCTGCCAATGATACGGTGCAGAGGGCAAGCCAGATTCTTCCATCATCAGAAAGAAGTATCGGAGTGAGGTGATGATGAATCAATCGGCTTTGGCGACCATTGATAAGATGAAAGTCGTACGAGATGGTATAGTCCAGACGGTCGCCCACAGGCAATTCATTGAAAAGATCAAAACCTTTCTTGTTCACTTCGAGCAGCATCTGCAGGTCGGCATCCGGAACATGGTCTATATACATCTGATAACCGGCTTCCATCAACTGCTCCGGTTCCAATCCGCAGAGATAAGCGAGGTTGTCTGATGCATAGATGAAGTCCTGATGAAAATAGTCAATGATATAGACGCACTGGTAGGTGCTGCGAGCAAAAGCCTTTGCCGCATTCACCAATAATTCTATCTTGTCGTAATCTTGTCTGTTGATATGATTCACCTCGTTGGAATGGAGGAAGAAATCTTCTTTTTCTTTATTCATAAGCTATTCTGATTATTTGGTTGCAAAAGTACATTATTTTATTTGATTTTTATTTTACCTTTGCCTATGTTTTCAAAAATAATCATTGTTTTGCTTAGTTTTTTGCTTTGCTCAACTGTATATAGAGTATATGACACAGGAAAAGGACATAGAACAGATGTTTCGCCGGCATTATGAGAAGATGTACAATCTGGCCAGATACATTCTCTCGGATGACGACGAAAGCAAAGATGTGGTGAGCGAAGTGTTCACGCAGATTCTTGCTGATGATATGGTTCTATTGCCTGAGAGCGAGGAAGGCTATTTGATGCGAAGCGTACGCAACCGATGTCTTAACCTAATTGCTCACAAGAGCGTGAAGGAAAGGGTGGCGAGATTGCTGACTGATGATGCCGACGTGATTCTCTCGGAAGACACAGACGAACGTCTTGAACAGCTGTTGCTTCTCATCGACGACCTTGAGCCTCCCATCCGTAAGCTTATCTTCAGTCTGCGCTATCTACAAGACAAGTCGTATAAGGAGGTGGCTGATGAAGTGGGAGTGAGCAAGGTGACGGTGTTCAACCATCTCTCTAAGGCAATGGACTGGATTAAAGAACATATAAAATGAGCAAAACAATGACTAACATGAACAAAGACGAAAAACGGCTTATGCTCTTTGACATGCAGGAGCATCCCGAGAAATATACCGACGAGCAGGTAGAGCACCTGCTTGCCGATGAGGAAGTGAAGGAGTTTCTACGTGACTTGGCTATGGCGAGAATGGCTGGCAAGAAAGCCACGCCAAAGAAGGTTGACGTGGATAAGGCTTGGAAGGAGTTTTCCAATGGTTCTTATCGCAACCGAATGAAGATTGCAGCATCCATCGTTGGCATCATCTTTCTTTCGGGTGTGGCCTTGGCTGCTGTGCAGAACGGTTGGTTTAAATTCTCCACTTCCGACAAAGTAGTGGAAGAAAAAGCTGCTACAGAACAGACAGCCAACTCTAAACAATTAGCCAATGACAGTCTTAAAGCTATAACGACAGAGCCTAAAGACTCGCTCGACATGAAGCCAGTGGTGTTTGACAATGCTGAATTGGGAACAGTTCTTATGCAGATGGCTGACTTCTACCACGTCAAGGTGGAGTATATGAATGCCAACACACAGCACGTGCGCCTCTTCTTCAATTGGAACAAGACGAAGACTTTGGAGCAGAACCTGGAGCTGTTGAATGCTTTCGACCGCATACAGATAGAGTATGCCGATGGCACATTGATGGTGAAATAAGAAGGGAGGACATCTTATGAAAAACATATTCAAGACTACACCCAACAACGGTAAGACCATCAGCCTGTTCTTCCTCTTCTTCCTGCTGATTTTGGGTCAGCATTCTTACGCCCAACGCATCACCCGACAATATAATAATGTGTCGTTCTCTGCTGCATTGAAGGATTTGAATGCCCATCAGCATAAATACACCATCAACTTTGTGTATGATGAGTTGGAGGACTTTAAGGTGACCAAGAGCATCCGCAACTCGAATGTTCCTAATGCCATTATGCAGCTGATAGGCTTCTATCCTATCAGGATGACGCAGGTGGAGAATAATATTATGGTGGAATGCACACAGAAGTCAACATTTCGTTATAAGGGACGTATTGTTGACGAGAGAGGCAATGCAGCTGAATACGCAACAATAGCCTTGCTGTCGCCAATTGACTCCACAATCGTAGGTCATGGAGTGAGCAATGAGAATGGCAGTTTTGTAATTCCTTGCAATTTCCGAAAAGTGTTGGCACGTATCACATACATTGGTTATAAGACTGTCAACCGCATATACAACAATACGGATATGGGCATCATCAAACTACAACCCAAAACCATGATTGTCAAAGGCGTTGTGGTGAAGGGTGACAGACCTCAGTATAAGATGTTGTCTGGAGGAATGGAAGTTGCTGTAGAGCACACATTACTCTCTAAAATGGCAAACACTTTTGAGGTCCTGAGTCTGTTGCCACGTGTCTCTGTTGATGGACAAAAGATATCCGTGTTTGGTAAAGGCGCACCGATTATCTATATCAACAACAAGCGAGTGAATGACAATAATGAGATTGTAAACATCACTCCCGACAACATCAAGTCGATTTCGGTGATAACAAGTCCTGGAGCAGAATATGATGCCGAGGTGGAGTCGGTAATTCGTATCCGCACCAAAGAGCGCCGTGCCAATGGGTTCAGCTTGCGCGCGGATGCTTTTGGTAAATACAACAAATGGATGTCGGATTACGAGCTTATCAGCGCCCGGTATCAGACCAAGAAATTCGAGATAGCCAATAGCTTATGGACGATGGGTACACATGACGGGGAGGATAATAATCTGATTACTGATATCTATTTGCCAGACAAGCATTATCACAACGACCAGCTGATTCTTTTGGATACCAACAACCGCTTATTGTCGGAAAAACTCTCAGCCGACTATTCGCTTAATGATAGCAATTCTATCGGTGGCTCTTATCGCTACTATGGAATGTTGAAAGGTAGGACGAATAGTGTTAGCCGGCAGGATGTATTGCTGAATGGTATGGCACAGGGCAGCATTGATCAGGATGAGGTTATGAAGCCTTTTCTTAGTTTGCATCAGGCTGATATATATTATGTGGGAAAGGTTGGACATGTAGGTGTTGATTTTAATGCCACATACTATGCTGTCAAAAACCGACGTAATGATGAGTGTTTTGAAAGCAGCAAGGAGTTGGGCTATCAGGAGGTACACTCAAGCAATCGCCAAAATAGTGATATGTGGGCAGGCAAGTTGGTTGTGAACATTCCTTTGTGGAAAGGAAATGTGTCTGTTGGAACAGAGATGTCGAAGACAGACTCGCACGGAACGTTTCTGAATGAAGAGCAGTTGGTGCCATCCACAAAGACAGATATCTATGAAAGGAATATTGCCGGATTTGCACAATACGGACTGGTTCTCAGCAAGTGGACTGTAGGTCTTGGTGTGCGTTACGAGAATATCATTCGCGACTATTTCTCTGATGGAGTTAAGCAGGACGATGTTAGCAGAAAGTATAACAACTTTTTTCCTAATCTCAGCGTATCATGGAACAAAGGCAACTGGAATTGGCAACTGAATATCAACGAGAAGATACATCGTCCAAGCTATCGACAGTTGGGCAACTTCATGCAGTATGACAACCGTTTCCTTTATGAAGGTGGAAATCCTACCTTGCAACCGGAGAAGGTGTTCAATGTTGAGGCAATGATGTTATATAAGTGGCTGAATGTTTCCGCAGGTTATAAATACCTGAAGGATGTGATGGAATGGACCAAGTATATCTATCCTGGAAAGGAGTTTGCTTATAATACGTCGTTGAATTTCTACCATAAGCAGTTGCTTTATGCTTCTGTCAATGTTTCGCCAAAGTTCGGCATCTTCCGTCCTACGTGGAAGTTCAATTACAGTCAGCAGTTCTTCGATACCAAGAAGTATGGTGCCAGTAAGGCATTAAGCAAACCTTTGCTGTCGTGCTCGATCAACAACAGTTTCGCTCTTTCAGAAACCATGAACGCGGCAATCAGGCTTAATGCCTCAACAACCCATGCCGAAGGATTTCTTATGATGAAGAACGATTACAGCGTCAACCTGCAGTTTGACAAGTCGTTTGCCAACCGCACATGGATCATTTATCTTTCTGCAAATGACATCTTCAAGACGGCAAAGGAGCGTTGGACAATGTATGGACTTGGAGCGGGTACCACAAAAGACTGCTACAACTACACACGCAACATCTCCTTACAGGTTACGTACAATTTCAATGCTAAGCGCAGTAAGTATAAGGGTACGGGTGCCGGCAATGAGGAGAAGAGCCGCTTGTAGCTTTGGGTTATGGAAACTCTCTCTTAACATAAATAAATGACAATCGGTCAAGCGAAGCGTTATCAACAAAAGGTTGATGAGCTGCTTTGCTTGACCGATGTTTTTAATTGAAACAATCTGTATCATGGAGAGAACCTGCAAAACTATGTGGCAAATAAATTCTTGGTAAAGCCGTAGTTTATATTTTTGAGGCGAAATGAACGTTTTTAATGTTGTCGGTGTTTGTCAACTCAGATTTAATGCTTACTTTTGTGTTTGTGATTATACCTTGAAATTGAATCTATATAAAAATTACAACAAATGACTCTATCAATGCTTTTAATCTCCCTCTTCACATTCGTAGAACTCAACTGCGAGAATCTTTTCGACTGTAGGCACGATTCGTTGAAGAACGACACGGAGTTTCTGCCAGATGGAGCGTATCATTGGACACGTACTCGCTATTGGCAGAAGCTTGATAGGATAGGGCAGACCATCTTGTCGTGTGGTGTAAAGGAGCAGACGTGGCAGTTGCCCGATATGGTGGCTCTATGCGAGGTAGAGAACGATAGTGTGCTGCATGATTTGACACGACGCAGCCTGTTGCGCAATGCCAGATACGACTATGTGATGACCAATTCGCCCGACGAGCGTGGCATTGATGTGGCGCTTATGTATTCGCCCTATTCGTTCAGATTGATAGGAAGTCATAGCGTCAGAGTGAAGCCTATAAAGGGCATGCGGCCAACTCGCGACATCCTTTATGCTTCGGGTGTGACAGCTTCGGGCGACACCTTGCATGTCATAGTGGCGCACTTGCCGAGCCGTCGTGGTGGCGAGAAGTATTCTCGTCCGTTCCGTATGATGGCAGCACGGCAAGTGGCAGCCGTGATAGACTCTATATATAATAAGGTGTCGGCAGAAGCAAAGATAATCGTTGCTGGCGACTTCAATGACTATAGCAATTCGGAGAGTATGCAGTTGTTGTGTAGCAAGCGTATGATTGGGGTATCGAAAGGTGCCAAGGGACACAATGGTGCCAAGGGAACTTATCGCTATCAAGGCTTGTGGGGTAGTCTTGACCATATACTTGTGAGTATACCTTTGGCTGATATAGCAACAGAGTGTTATGTCAATGATGCCGAATTTCTGATAGAAAGAGATGAGAAATATGGCGGTGTGAAACCGCGTCGCAATTATCTCGGACCTCGATATCTAAATGGTTTTAGCGACCATTTGCCTCTTGTTGCAAGGTTTCAGTGGTAAAGCGCATTGCTTACAAAACGAAAGTGATTGTATGTAATAATAAACTCAAGTTTCGGATTTAGACTTCGAGGTTGAGATAATAAGTTCTTTGCCAGTACCACATAAGTAACACTTCAGTACCATATAAGTGAAACTCCAGTACCACCTATATGAAACTCCAGTATCAGTTGGGTGATACTGAAAACGGTACTGGAAGCGTGCGTCAAGCTTATTGTATATGACATTCTACTGGTGTACTATTGTAAGACAAATAACGACGAAAATGTCACTTTTCGGGATTATATTGAACTTGCCGCTATATTCGGCACTTCCTTCCAATCAACCAATCCTTTTCCCTTCTCATCCAGTTCTATGGCAATAGCAACGACTTTTCGTTTGTCAGCTTTGAATGGCTCGGTATATTGCTTGGCTCTGATTTGTTCGGTTGCTGAGTCAATACCACCATTGTTGCTTAGCTTCAATTCAAGGACATAGATGAAGTTGGTTGTTTCCACCACCATGTCTATTCTGCCCGTAGCAATCATCTTCTCTACTTCCACCCTACAACCGATGGCATTAAAGATGGTGCTCAATATCAGGCGGTAGCGCTCCTCCATGTCCATGCAGGCAAGCTTCTTGTTGCTGTAAGGCACATCAGCAATAAGGGCTTTCAAGCTTTTCATGGCTTCGTGGAGATTGCCAAGATTCAGAGAATACAACAACATGTTTTGAGTAGTTATTACTTGTGCATTCGATTGCATTGTCAAGGCGGGCAATACAATCTTGTATAGAGCCTTGCGAACTTCATAGTTTGGAATGCCAAGCATATAGATGCCTTCTGTATAACTTTTTATTGTAAGATATCCCGATTGGTAGAGGAATAGTTCAGCACCGCCTCCTGTCACATCCGAAGTCTCCAATGTGTCACAATCTATTGGACAATCTTCAAAATTCTTCATTTTTATCTCAATGTCATCCACAAACTTAGGAAGCAACGAGGTTGCACCTGACGAAGCCCAATAATTCTTCAAGTCAGAATCTGTCAAAGCATTGATGAGGCTGAATGGATTGAATACATCTACCATGTTGCGGCGACTGAAATGATAGCCATCATAATATGCAGTCAACTGTGCTACGGCATCATCGAATGTCCAACATTCATATTCTGCCAACTTGTTGATTTCAGGCTTGAAGTCACGCAGCACTTCTTCTTTGGTAATACCGCAGATGGCAGCATATTCCGGGTCAAAGCTGATGTTGCTCAGATTGTTGAGCACAGAGAATAGCGAGATCTGTGTAAATTTGGTGATGCCTGTGATAAAGACAAACTTTTCGTATTTGTCGTCGGCTTTCAATATGGCAAACACTTCTCTATAGATAGCGGTGCATGCTTCGTGGTGTGGAGTCTTCCATGAATGTTGCAAAGGGGAGTCGTATTCGTCTATGAGAATAGCCACCTGTTGTCCAGTCTGCTCATACGAACCAACGATTATTGCATCGAAGCGGTCGGCAAGACTATCAGTAGGGGCAGGAACCAATGAATATTCTTTTTCGTATTGTCTGAAAATATTATTGAGATAAGAGCGCAAGGTATCAGGCTCTGCTCCTGCACGACTCATATCAAGTCGGATGACAGGTCGCTTCACCCATTCCTTCTCCATTTCCATTATATTCAATCCCTCGAACAGTTCCTTCTTACCCATGAAGTATGCTTCGAGAGTATCTACCAGCACCGACTTGCCAAAGCGGCGTGGGCGGCTCAGGTAATTATACTTCTTTCCTTCATTGGCAAGTTGCCAGATAATATCTGTCTTGTCAACATAAAGGTATCCTTCCTTTCTTATTTCCTCAAAAGACTGGATGCCTACGGGAAATCTTCTATTGTTTGTCTCTACCATAGCTATGGATTTTTGTTTCTTATTGCAAAGATACAATGGTTTTTCCAAATATCCATGTTTTACCGCTCTTCTTTGAGTATAAATTATGCCTTAATGCTTTCGTTTAAAGATAATAGCATTGACCGATTGTAGTTTTTATTCGGCATGAGCCTTCAACCATTCCAATCTGCGCTGATCTGGCAAATGCTTTACTTGGAAATTCTCAAACTTTGCCTTGAAGCCTTCGCCATCAGGACAAGCTGTAGCCAAACCAACCATGACGGGAGTATTGTCCTGCATCCAGCAGTTGCGCATCATGGTATAGGTCTTGTCGTCGAAAGAATAGAATATCTCAATAGCATCCAAACGGCGGACGACCTTAATCCATACGAAGTCAACAGGCTTGTCGAGTGAGATAACACTCCAGTCGCTGGTGTGATGAGTGACAACACAACTCAAATTGTATTTGCCGTCAACATACTCAATACCAGCCTTCAACCAGTTCTCCTTATCTATTCTGATCATAAGGCCAGCCTGATCGAAGCGCACCTTGTAATCGCCCGAAACCTTAACCTTAGCCTCAAACTCACCACCATAAGTGTTGTAATAGAAAGGGGCGTCGTCCACCGTAAAGCCATAGTGCGAGATGCGCCAATAATCGCAATGACCAGGAACATCCATAATTATGGTATTGTTCTTGATTTCATAACTTGACGGCTCATTAAACCATGTCATTTTCTCTAATTTTTGTGCATGCAATGGCAGGGCTAATGCCGCAGTCATCACACAATTCATAATCTTCTTCATTATTATCTCTTTAATTTAGTCTACTACCAATAACAGTTGTTTTGCTTTGTGGCAGGCTTCTGTCATATTGGATGCCTGCATCTTGTTGATGATGTTCTGACGATGGCGGTCTACGGTATTCTTGCTGATGTCAAGTTTGGAGGCAATAATTTTGCTTGACAAGCCTTGACTTACCAATTTGATGATGGTTATTTCGCGCTCACTCAATAGCTGCTTTTCGTCAATGTCTATCTGACGTTCCTCACCCGTGAGTGTGTTCTTCATGACAGCCACTTTGCTTGTTTTGACAGCAAGGTTGAATAGACAAATGGCATAGCTTACACCTCGTTGGCCCTTGCCTTGGAAATAGAAAATACGATGGAGTGTGTTCAGATATTTACCGCTCTTGTCTGCCATACGCATGGTGTTCTCCATATACCAGTCGAATGCGTTGTCAGTATGTGATGCAATGACGAAATGATTGTATGCCAATTCCTGCAGATTGCGGCGACGCTGGTCGTCTGGGTGAATGCGACACAGAATCTTCTCTTCCCAAATAGAATCTATTTTTTCATAGCTTCCTGCGGGCTCAAAGCCTAAGACGTTGCTCGTCCTACCATAATATATATAACTTTTGTCAGTACGCAGATTGCTAAGCACGGCAATGGAGTTCTCGCACATAGCATACGATTTTGCGATGAGGCGAAATCGCTGTTCCTCGTCCTCATCAAACAGGCCATCCATCTGTTGGCGCAATTTCTCATTCAGTTTGTCGTCAATCTCACTCATAACTAATATGATTATGAGTGCAAAATTAGACTAAGAAAATTATAATCACAAATAACTAATAGAAAATATCACTCCTAATGGTTATTTATCAGTATGGCACTTCTTTTAGAAGTCTTTAAATAACATATTTAACTGATGGCAAGGAAGCGAGCATCTTGAGAATATAAAACCAAGGCTACCTTTGCTTTTCGCATTGGAAACTGTGGGCGAACATATCATCGCAGAACTGCTGACACAGAACAGACAAGACGTAGTGGAGAAGCTATGGACAAAACAAGCGGCAAAATATACAACGAGCAATAGCAAACACTCGCCAAGCAAGCTTGCCGCTCTTTATGCCATAGAACTGTTGCATAACAAAGACGAAAAGAAAGCCTTGCAACTATATGAAGAGCTGCAAAGACATGTTCTATATGCCAGGTGAAACGACTATGGCACTAAACGTTGCTGAGCAAATAGCAAAGTTATGATCTATTATAAACAAAAGTTAAATAATAGCTATTTTATTGCAAATCATTTGGTTTATAAAATAAACTAAGCTAAATTTGCAACCGTAATCATTAGTGTTAGAAGAGAATAATGCTGGCTAAAGCAAGTGAGAGTCGACCTCCTTGCTTCTCTTTTTCCAAAGATGGTTTATAAAATAAACTAAGTGTTTAACCTGGCACATCGCGTTTGATATAGGCAATAAGTGTGTCGCAATAAAGTAAGAAAAAATGGAAGAGAAGAAGATTTCGGAGCAGGAGAGTCTTGAGCTTATCACTCGGATGATAAATCAGACAAAGAAGGATTTGTCTGTAGGCAATGGTGACAGTTTCCTTATGTGGGGCTACCTTAGTGCAGCAATATCGGTGGCAGTAATCGTCATGCTGCTCGCAACCAACGACCCAAGATTTGCTTGGCTGTACATGGCCATACCAATAACGGGATTCACAGCCTCAGGCATAAAGACCTACAAGGCAAAGCGCAAGAGTCATGTGGCAAGCACTTATGCAAGCAACACTATAAATAATGTGTGGGCTATTATTAGTGCCGTGTTTGCAGTCTACGCCATTAGCTGCCTTTTACATTTCGGAGAAGTAAGGAGTTGGATTGGAATGTTTTTGTTGGGTATGTTGTTGCCGGGTATTGGCACATACACCACAGGCGTAATACTTAAGGAGAAGTCGATACAGATGTGCGGACTTCTTGGTGTAGTGATTGGCACAGGACTGCTTCGCGACTTTGTTTGTGGTGAACAAGTTATCAGTATTATGCAGATGGGACAGATGGTCTTGTCCTTTGTCGTTACCCTTATCATCCCCGGACATATCCTTAACTTCAAAGCAAAAAAGCAACAATAATGAAAGAGTTGGATCCATTACTCCATAGCCAGTTGCGTCTTGCCGTAATGTCAATTCTGCTGAATGTAGAGGAAGCAGACTTCAACTATATCAAGGAAAAGACAGAATCGACGGCAGGCAACCTTAGTGTACAGTTGGACAAACTGGTCACAGCAGGCTATATATCAAAGACTACAGATGGTTCGGGCGTAAAACCCCGAACCATCTGCAAGATGACAGACATGGGGCGCAATGCCATGATGAAATATGTGGAGGCATTGAAGACGTATTTTGCAGGGTTGTAATCCTTTGCCTATAAAAACAATAAGTGATAAAAATTATGAAGATCCTGCTTTCTTAGCACGTCCTTGTCTATGGAGATGTAGACTGGCTCATGTATCATCTTGCCTGCCTTTGAGGGCCATGCCTGATGATGGTCGATTTCTGATTGGCAGTTGTGTTTTCATAAATGCAAGAATATTTATAATGTCAGTTTGATGTAAGCTCGGTCGTCGAAGCTTACGTTGCCTTCTACCAGTCCTTTGGTAGCAACAAAGTCGCCTATGTTCTGTGGATCATTGGCAAGATGTAGTGCCAAGGCTTCTTCGCTTTCTTTTAGTGTTGGTAGCAGAGTAGGGTAGCCGTCAGATGCAAGCACAACGGAATTTGATGCCTTAACGATGCGAGTGCCAGGCATATATATCGGTGTTCCGTCAATTACGGCATACTGTTGGTTTTGTCCCTCCAGCATAGCCTTTATCAGTTGAGGCTCAATAGTGCGTCGGGCATCTTTAGGCGACATCCCGTTCTTTATCAAAGTGGCACGCTGCATGGCTATCTCTTGCTCGTAAGGCTTTGAGTTGTCGTAATACGTTCCGTCTATTATGGCTTGGCAGTCGCCCACCATCCAAACCTCTTTTCTGCTTTTGCTATATATAATGGCAGAAGCCGTTAGGCGTTCCTCGGGATGTTCAGCCATACGCTCAGCGATGCTGCGCTTATTATATTCTTCAGCAATGCGAAGCGTTATGCCTCGGCAGAAGTCTGACATGGTATAGTCAGCTGGCATCTGCTTGATATACTCGCTTATGAGCAGCATGGCAAAGCGTCCGTTCTTCATTGGAGGGTCAAGCCTTGTAGGTGTCTTGCTCGTGCTGCCATCAATCACAGCAGCAAAGTCATTGGTTATGACAATGCCGTCCTCGCAGTCGGCAGCAGTATGCTTACCGCAAATGAAATGTTCAGTTATGGTCATATATTCTTATCAATTATTTTGTCAACATTCCAACTTGATGGGCTCCACGCAGAACAAGGGGCTTACGGTTCTCACGCTTGCTCCATTCTGTAATGGTCGTCAGTTAATTGTCTGTGTATCATAATAGTTGTATCATTTATTCTTACTGCAAAGATAACGATTTGTTCCTAAAGCATAGGCAAAATCATACTAAAACTATCCTAAAACATAGGCAAAAACAAGGTGAAATCTTCCTAAAGTATAGGCAAAAGCAAGCGGATGTTCGTCATATGAGTTTTATGTGCTCACCTCATTGCTTGTCTTATCCTAATATTTCTCCTCATCCAGCAAAAACTTATACACTGGCACCACCTCTATATCCATCCCAAGTTCGGCTGATGGTATTGTTTCTTCTTGGTCGTAAGTTATTATCATGCATTTTTTTGCATTAAGGAACTTTCCTACTTTTTGTAGTGCAGAGATTTCCCTATTACGAGTTGCGTCTTCAGTCATACGATACGACACCTGAACGAGCAATCCGTCTTTAGGCACACAGAAGTCGACCTCCATATTTTTGTTGTAATAATACAAGTCTTCGCCATACTTCTTGTATAGTTGTATTGCCACAATGTTCTCCAACAACTTAGTCTCTGGCTGGAAGAGAAACAGGTTCAGAATACCGTTGTCGTAGAAATAATGCTTTTTTATAGTCTCACGTTCGGTGATGGAGTCGGTGAAGCAACTGATGCTGAATGTTAGGAACGACTCGTGCAGATAGTCGAGATATGAAGCTATGGTTTCTCTTGCTATTTTTGTACCGTCTCCTTGCAGAATGTTTTGTAGGCGTTTAATTGCAGTGGGTTGCATAACGCTGTCAGCCAATTTCCTTATAAGCAAGCGAAGACTGCGCTCATTCCTTACACCTTTTCTTATAACGATGTCTGAGTACAGAATTTTTTGATAAAGCGACTGAAGCCACGATTTCTTGTCTTGCATGTTGAAAACCTCCGACAGTCCGCCATAGTAGAAATAATCGGAAAACAGTCTTAATACATCATTCTTTATAGGCGACAGTTCCCAGAATTTCGTAAGATGCACATGTCGGTATTCCAGATATTCCTCGAAAGAGAAGGGATGTATCTCCTTTGTCAGATATCTTCCCCCCAATGTAGAGCTTATCTCGCGACTAAGCATGTGGGCATTGCTTCCGGTGATGTATACACGATACTTCTCGTCTGCTAATCGGCGGGCAAAGTGTTCCCATCCTTCTACGTTCTGTATTTCATCGAGGAAGATGATAGGTTGATGACTGAACATCTCGCGATAAGCTTCAAGTATTAGATGCAACTCTTCCTTGCGTATGTCTGTGATACGTTCGTCCTCAAAGTTGATAAACAAGATTTCTTCCAAAGAATGTCCTTGCGCTACAAGATTCTGAATCTTCTGGTAAAGCATATACGACTTGCCCGCACGACGAATGCCAACCAACACATAGTTTGCATTTTCCTCCAAACTAATGTTGCGTCCTTGTAGTTTTACTTTGCCCACAAATTCCTGCTGCCAAAGTATTATTTGCTTTATAACATTCTTGTCCATAATCTTTGCTTTTATACTGTTCTAATTGCAAAGATAGCATAAATAAATGATATAAACAGCATCTTTTCCGTAAAGATGCAGTCTATACACTGCATAAATCACCTAAAACATGCAGTCTATACACTGCATAATTCCATTGAAAGATGTAGTGTATAGACTGCATCTCCATCGTTTTTACGACAAAAGTAATGTATTTATTGCATAATTCGGTTTGTTTCGCATGTATACATCAATTGGTGCTCACCTTCATCTCAATTGATGCGCAGGCTCGCTTCATCTGTCACGCACGCTCATTTCAATTGTGATGAATCGGCGATAGTGGCGGTTTTAGGATAGCAAACAAGCTAGTTAAAACAGTTTTTGTATTCAGTTTGTGCATTTTCTTTAGCTTCCTTTCTTTTGTTCGCAAAAAATATAGTAATTTTGGAGTGGACAAATTGGCTTCGTGTATTCGTATGCTTAGTCTTAATGCGTCCATGCCTCGTTCCACGCCGAGCCTTTTTGCGGGTTATCACATCTGCATGACAAAGGAGAAAGGGTGGGTAAAGAGGCACGACATAATAAAGGCGTTTACTTGACGCTCTGTTTGAGACAGCTTGGAATCTCGCAAATTCAAAGTCATTATAGTCTTGAACTTAGCAACGGTAGATGCCCCGGGTGTGATTATATCATTCCTGTGTGGTTATATGTTAGCCATCATTGTATCCTTACGGATGCAGTGTGTTTCTGCATACATATACCTCATTGGTAGGATTGTCATATCGGCGTGGGCTCTGACGTTGTCTGTTCGACTATAATAGGCAATGCGAGAGCCTCAAGCTGTGGAATGGACAACAGGTAGGTTCTCCACGCTTTTTTTGTGCCTGAATTTAAGGTATATATTTACCTAATGAAGTACTAACCCTACATTGTTTTGGAGAAGGCAATGTGCCAATATTAGGCTATTATGTCTACAGGTTATTTGTATCTAAATACACGTGACGAACTGATTCGTCTTGACTGCTCCAAAATTGTCTATATGGAGGGTGACGGCAATTATACCAATATTGTGCTTGTCAACAAACAGAAGGTATCTGTCTGCATGAATCTTAGTCATATGCAACAGTTTATCTCTGAAAGTCTGCGTGAGCGTGCTTCTGTTTTTGCACGTATCGGCAAGCGTTTCATTGTCAATCTTAACTATATTTATAAGGTGCAGCCTTTGCTGCAAAGCCTCGTTGTTACCGATGGGGTTCACTTCACTTTTCAGCTTGGCATATCAAAGGAAGCGCTCAAGCAGTTGAAGGATATCCTTGTCGGACGTGTTCCTAACCGAACACAAATCAATGTGGAATAAATCAGAAAACTATGGAGATAATAATAGGAAGAGAAGAGGGCGCACGTCGTCTGCATTGCATTGTCGGCGGACGTGAGTTTAATGTCGGTCAGGCAGGCACCGTACCGTTGTCTGTAAGTCGTCGGCATTGCAAGGTTTCTGTCAATGGAAGCGATATCAGCATTGAGAATATCAAAGACCAGAATATCACCTTTGTTGATGGCAACCAGATTATCCGTAAGGCAATCATGCCGACAAGCCGTGTGCAATTAGGAGAAGAGAAATTCCTTGTGCCTCTACAGCAAATACTGAAATTGGCTGATGTCTCAACAGGAGACGTAGACGGTTCGCAAAAAGAAGTTCCGACATTCTCGCTGAAACCAATGAAGACAGTATGGGAGGAATATGATAAGCGCAGAATGGAGATACAGAACAATGCTGCAAAGTCTGCCAATAAGCAACGTTTGCAGGGCATATTGTCCATGTCTGGTATGTGCCTTGGCTTTATTCCTGGCATTGACCCTGCCATACGCATTGTCATCATCGTTGCTGCTTTGTCCATCGCCGTATATTTCTTCATAAAGGGAAGCATAGGGACAACAGTTCAACAACAATTGCACGATCTCGATGATGCGTATGCCAAGAAATACAAGTGTCCCAATCCTGCTTGTGGAAGACCGTTTGGAACTATTCCGTACAGGACCATCGAGTATAACAAGCAGTGCTTTGCTTGTGGATGTAAGTACACTCACTGACATTTCATGTAACAATCGGGGCATTTCATACAGGATGCCGAATTTCTTTAGGCATTAATATGAAAGCTTCCTAATTTTGCAGCATCAAACGAATCAATTCAAAAAACTATAAAAGCTATCGGTATGAACAACGAAGAAACAATATTCATGCAGCCCCAGAATAATAACAATGAGTCTGAACATACACAGAATGTTAAGGCTACAGAAAAGAAGTCGGACAAAGCGAAGAAGGTTGTAGCAACTGCAGCAGCTTCAGTTATGGGCGGAGTTGTCGGCGGTGGCACCACATACGCAGCTACGGAGATGCTTCATGACAAAGAGGCTGATGAGCAGAAGCCAGAAGAGGAAGCGCAGGCAACGGAAGAACCAGTGGCTAAAGAACCTCAAAAGGTGGAACATGCAGAGGCTCAGAAAGAGGAAGTGGCAGTAAAGGTGGATAATGATGAAAGTGCCGAGCCTGACTATACTAATCATGCTGGGGCTGACCCCGTAACGCCGAATCCTGAGGTGCAAGCCACGGTGGATGAGGCAAGTGACAGCAATGCCAATACCAATGAGGTGCAGGTGTTAGGCGTATACGAGACACAGGGCGAAAACGGACAGACCATGCAAGCGGCTATGCTGACCAATGGTGAGGAAGTGGCTGCTGTTGTGGACTTGGACTCGGACGGTGTGGCTGACGTGCTTCTCGTGGATGAGAACCATAACCAACAGATAGACGAAGGTGAGGTCTACGACCTCTCAAATGACAATGTGCAGATGTCGATTTACCAAGATGCTTATCAGGCACAACAACAGACACAGCAGGAGAACGACACATTCGCTTATAACGCCAATGAAGATCAGCAAGACTATGATAATGATGCCGATCCTCAATATCTGTAATGTTCTGAGATATTCGCTCTTTGGTCTTGTCTTAGCGTTTTGCCCATTGGCGATTGAGGCAAAAATATATCTTTTGTCTGTTGGCATATCCAACTATCCCGGCACAAAGAACGACCTTCGCTTGCCACACAACGATGCTGCCACAATGCAGTGGCTTTATAAGGAGAATCAACAAGCAAAGGTCTGCTTGTTGATGAATGATAAGGCAAAGGTTGCTACAGTGAAGAAGGCTCTACAAAAGATGGTGTCTATAGCAACTGCCGACGACATTGTTGTGATGTTCTTTAGCGGTCATGGCATAAAGGGAGGATTTGTCTGCTACGACGGTTTCCTGTATTACAATGACATATATGCGGCGATGACCTTGTGCAAGAGCAAAAACAAGATGGTCTTTGCCGACGCTTGTTTCTCTGGGGCTATGCGTCAAGGTAAGAACAACACTAATGCAAGTTCAAACAGCATAAATAATGGCAACGTGATGTTCTTTCTTTCTTGTCGTAGCAACGAAAAGTCTATAGAAACACCAAAGATGACCAATGGTTTCTTTACTTATGCATTGCAGCATGGATTGAGAGGGGGAGCTGACAAGAATCTTGACCGCATCATAACGGCAAAAGAACTATTCGACTATGTAAGTGCAAAGGTGAAGAAAGAATCCGGTAACCGTCAGCATCCTGTAATGTGGGGCAAGTTCTCCAACAATATGCCGGTGATGAAATGGTAAAACTAATATGATAAGAAACAATGAATGAGATAAAGATAAAATGCCCCACATGTGGCAAGGTACTTTGTTTACAGGAAGCCCCTAACATAGATGCAGCATTCTTTACCTGCCCAGTATGTAAAGAAAAGCATATTGTGGGCAAGTGTCAGCGATATGTAGAGCAACCGAAGCCAATTGCTCCTTCTTGTGAAGAAACACAATATTTCGGCGCCTCATCTCAACAGTCTGATGGTGACGAAACTCGTATCGGAACCTCGCCTATGGCAAGAGTAGGTATGTTTGTAGACAATAAAGGGACAACGTATCAGTTGTGTTCTGGCATAAACACTATAGGGCGTAAAGCTACTTCATCCTCGGCATCCGTACAAATAGCTACCGATGACCGCACCATGAGTCGTAGTCATGCAATTATAGAAGTACGTAATGCGGGCGGACAGACTATTCATATTCTCAGAAACGGGGCTAACAAAAATCCGTCTTATCTGAATGGGTCGCTCATTGGACAACAAGACCAGTTCATTCTTAATAATGGTGACCATATAAAGATGGGAAACACAGAACTGATATTTAAAAAGTAATAGCGTATGAAATTCAAGATAAAAGCATACAGCCTTCAGGAACTTGGACAAAGAGCCAATCAAGAAGATTCTCTATTCCCAGCCTTGGGTAAGTCAACATCAGATGATCGGTTATTTGTTCTATGTGATGGAATGGGTGGACATGAGAAGGGCGAGGTTGCATCTGCTACGGTGTGCGAAACTATCAGTTGTGTAATCCTTTCTACTTGGCATCCCGATGAGGCTTTGAGCGACGAACTCTTCCAACAAGCACTCAGTTCAGCATTTGATGCGCTTGACGCTAAAGATAATGGTGAGGAACGCAAGATGGGCACCACGCTCACCTTCTTGTGCCTCCACGCCAATGGTGCTACTGTAGCACATATTGGCGATAGCCGTATATATCAGTTGCGCCTTGCTTCAAAGAACTCTCCTGCACAGATTGTTTTTCGCACGCAAGACCACTCGCTTGTCAACGATTTGGTTAAGATAGGCGAGATAACGGAAGAGGAGGCGAAGCATCATCCGCAGAAGAATGTCATCACACGTGCTATGCAGCCATGCCAAGAGCATAGAACAAAGGCAGATATTGCCCATCTCACAGATATTCAGTCCGGTGACTATTTCTTTATGTGTTCGGATGGTATGCTCGAGCAGTCGACCGATGATAACATTCTCAATATCATCACAAAGCCTAATGCCACGGACGAACAGAAGTTGGAGATGCTTCGTAATGTAACGGAAGAGAATAAGGACAACCATACAGCACACCTTATATATATAGATAAGGTGGAGGAGAGTATGGCTTCTTCTGAGCCTACCGACAATGCTTCTTCTGAGCAGCATACGAAGATTAAAGGCATATTGATTGAGCCTAAGTTTCGCAAACCCAATAAGCATAAAGTGTTGTTTGGGATTATTGGCGTTGTAGTTATCGCGATAATTGCTGTAGTTGTTTCATTCTTCTTTTATGGAGGAGGAAACAATTCAACAGATGTTCCAAGTGCGGATAGTATCAAAACCAATAATCCACAAAGTAAATAGTTAATAACAAATCATGCAACAATTAACACAAGGAACACTCCTTCATGGAGGTACATATAAAATAGAGAACGTACTCGGACAAGGCAGCTTTGGTATCACTTACCTTGCCGAGCATACTAACCTTGGAAAGAAAGTAGCCATTAAGGAGTTCTTTATGAAGGAACTCAACTCTCGTGGTGAGGATGGAAGTATAACTGGAATGAGTGATGGCAGCTTGTCGCAAAACTATTGCCAGAAATTCCAAAAAGAGGCAATTAACCTCTCACGCCTTGATCATCCGAATATAGTTCGTGTCACCGACTCGTTCAGCGAGAATGGCACGTTCTATTATGTAATGGATTACATTGAAGGACAGAATCTCAACGATTATGTTAAGTCTCATTATGTGGATGCAGAAGATGCAGTAAGTATAATCAAATCAGTTGCAGATGCGCTTATCTATATGCATGAGGAAAAGCACATGCTCCACCTCGATTTGAAACCAAGCAATGTTATGCGTCGTAATGATGGTCATGTCTTCTTGATAGACTTCGGACTAAGTAAGCACTATGGCGATGACGGGCAGCCAGAAACATCCACCACTATAGGTCTTGGAACAGTTGGCTATGCGCCTATTGAGCAAGCTAACAGAGCGAGGAACGGTGAGTTCCGCCCGACAATAGACGTTTATGCCCTTGGTGCCACTCTGTATAAGTTGCTCACAAGAGAAACACCACCGCCAGCTTCCGATCTCGTTAGTGATGATGAACTGTTGGCAAACAAACTTCGTGAAAAGAAAGTGTCTGACAATCTTATCAAGGTTGTCACAGAAGCTATGTGTCCGAATGTTAAGAAGCGTACTCAGAGTGTTAGGGAGTTTAGAGAAGTATTGGTTGGTATTGCTGCACATACTATAAACTCTATCTCAGCAAAACCGTCAGAAGAAGAAACGGTGGTTGTAAAAAATGAGACAAAAACAATTAGTGGAGAGGAAATTGTTGTTGCTAATAAAAATACAGATAATAGCAAAATCTTCCAAAAGAATGAGATAAATGAAGACTCTTGTGTAGGAAAAGAACAAGTTAAAGAATCATCAAATAGAGAAGCAAAGTTTATCATTTCATTTTTTGTGCTTGCAGTAGTTTTTACTTTCATTTTTCTTGGATTTCGAGGATGCGAAGTAAATCGTGTTGCGCCCCCTACTGCTAATGCCGACTCAGTTGTTTATGCAGACTCTGATACAGTAGCTGTTGTGGATACAACAGCTGATGGTGACGATTTTTACGTAGAAAAATCAAATAATCAAAATTATTTGAATACTATAGATTATTCGTCTTCAAAAGTTACTGATATAGGTAGTTGTGATGGAAGAACTTGGAAACTTGTAGAGAATAAAGATGATGTAATCCTTGTTTCTGAAGATAATAGTATTTCTATTGTAAATATAAACTGGCAAGGAGGTGAAGAGCATAGGTTATCTAGTGTTTTAGCCGTAAAGCTTTATAAAGGGAAAATATGGTTTATAGCCTACGATGATAGTCATAGTATAGGTGCTACTGGGGTTTTGTCTGGAACACAGATTTTTTATTATGATGCGAAACAAAATATTTTTCAATTTGTAATGAATTGTAATTCTGCTAAATTTAAAGGTAAAACAATAGAGTATTATGAAGCAAAGGTTGAAAAATATGGATCGTGTGCTGCAGAAAATGAGTATAGTTACAATTGGTATTATTTTGATTTGTAGTTAGCATGTATCATATAGTAAACGCTAATATCGTTGATATGTTTGTTTATTAAACTCTAAACTGAAATAGTTAATAATAAATCATGCAACAACTAACACAAGGAACACTCCTTCATGGAGGTACATATAAAATAGAGAAAGTACTCGGACAAGGCAGCTTTGGTATCACTTACCTTGCTGAGCACACTGGTTTAAACCGCAAAGTTGCCATTAAGGAGTTCTTTATGAAAGAACTCAACTCACGCAGCGAAGATGGAAGCATAACAGGTATGATTGACGGCAGTTTGTCGCAAAGCTATTGCCATAAGTTTCAAAAAGAAGCAATCAACCTCTCACACCTTGATAATCCTAACATAGTTCGTGTCACCGACTCGTTCAGCGAGAATGGCACGTTCTATTATGTAATGGATTACATTGAAGGACAGAATCTCAACGATTATGTTAAGTCTCATTATGTGGATGCAGAAGATGCAGTAAGTATAATCAAATCAGTTGCAGATGCGCTTATCTATATGCATGAGGAAAAGCAGATGCTCCACCTCGATTTGAAACCAAGCAATGTGATGCGCCGTAATGATGGTCATGTTTTCTTAATAGACTTTGGACTAAGCAAACATTACGGGAATGATGGACAGCCAGAGACTTCCACGACTATTGGTCTTGGAACAGCTGGCTATGCACCTATCGAACAAGCCAATAGAGCCAAAATCGGTGAATTCCGCCCAACAATAGACGTGTACGCCCTTGGTGCTACTCTATATAAGTTGCTTACTCGAGAAACTACACCAGATGCTTCCGTTCTTGTAAGCGATGAAGATTTGCTGGCAAACAAACTTCGTGAAAAGAAAGTGTCTGACAATCTTATAAAGGTTGTCACAGAAGCTATGTGTCCGAATGTTAAGAAGCGTATTCAGAGCGTTCGAGAGTTTGTTGATGCATTGACAGGTAGTGCTATACATACCATAAACTCTATCTCAGCTAAACCGTCAGAAGAAGAAACGGTGGTTGTAAAAAATGAGACAAAAACAATTGATGGAGAGGAAACAGTTGTTGCTAATAAAAACATAGACAATTGCCATATATCTCAAAATAAAGAGATAAATAAAGACTCTAGTATAGGAAAAGAACAAGTTAAAGAATCTTCAAATAGAGATGCAAAATTCTTCATTTGTAATAATAAGAAAACAGATAGTCATATTCTCCGTTATTTGTTGATACTTGGGTTGTTACTTTTAATATGTTTGCCTATTGGTTATTATAGCTATAAAATAACTTGTGAAAAAAGAGCTTTTGAAAAGGCTTTTTCTTCTCAAAATATTGATGATATCAATAGGTTTGTAAATGAATATAGCCAAATGACAGATGAGCATCGAAAAAAAATAAATGCAAGACTCTCATATTTACAAAAACAACAACATAATAAGCAAATAATAGATAATTTGATATCTAATATGGTGTATGTTGAAGGTGGTACTTTTATGATGGGAGGTACAGAACCTTATGATTGGGAAGAAACGAAACCAGTACATCAAGTGACGTTGTCTAGTTTTTATATAGGTAAGTATGAAGTCACCCAAGAAGAGTGGAAAGCAATTATGGGGAATAATCCTTCTAATTTTATAGGAGACAAAAGACCTGTAGAACAAGTTGATGTTGGAAAAGAAAAATATAATGATTGCTTGGAATTTATAAAGAAATTGAATCTTCTAACAAATAGAAAGTTCAGACTTCCTACAGAGGCAGAATGGGAATATGCTGCTCGTGGCGGAAACTTGAGTAAAGGTTATCGTTATTCTGGAAGTAATAATATCTCTGATGTAGCATGGTGGAACGGAAATAGTAGAGGAAAAACACATAATGTAGGTCAGAAGCAAGCTAATGAATTAGGACTTTATGATATGACAGGAAATGTTCGTGAATATTGTTCTGATTGGGCTGCTCCTTATTCTGCGTCTTCTCAAATAAATCCTAAAGGTCCACAAAGAGGGGATTGTGGCCATGTATTTCGTGGTGGAGATTGGGCTGTCAATGAGTATGATTGTGCTGTTCCTTATCGAAGTGTTGGAATTATGGCGGGATTTTTATGTTCTGAGAATGGATTCAGATTGGTGATGGAACCATAACTTTTAATTGTTTTAGTTTAAATCACCTGTGTGTTTTTAATTTATATAATCAAGATAAATGAAAGTTTATAGAATTGAAAAAGAAACTGTTTCATGGAAGGTTAGTGATGTCATAGCTCCTTCTTTTAATGAGCGTATATATTCAGATAAACGGCTAAAAGCAGAGTCGTTACTTGAGAATGTTAGGAAAAGCAATTATCCATATTTATATAGTAGGGGAAACTCTTTGTTTGTTTTCCCTGCTGATGATAAATTGGAAGAGCGAGCATTTCATTGGGCTAGTACCTATGCTCCTTTACCTGACTCATTTTGTGTAGTTTCTCTTTTGGAACTGGAAGTTGATAATGTAGAGTGGCATGATTCTCGAAATTATGAAGATTTATGTTTCTTGCTTAGTGGCTTTAAATGTGGAATGAGAGACATAACTGCTAATGAAGATGACTTGTGTAAAAAGTATTGGGTTGGAAAATGCAATATGGAAGAGTTGTTTATTGAAGGATTAGTAAATAAAGCAAGAGTTATTGGTATTGTTCCTTATATAGTAACTCATAATAAAATAAGTAAGTTGATATGAATAATGTAGATAAGGCAAAAGAATACGCAGAAGGCAAAATAAATGATGCGTTAAATAAAGTAATTGTTGAGGCTTATATGGCTGGCTATAATTCCGGTTATAAAGATGGCTATGACAAAGTTGTTAAAGCAACGTCTTCTGACGATATTGAGTATGTCGACTTAGGATTACCTAGTGGCACTCTGTGGTCTTCAAATTATGTTGAGGATGAAAACAAAGAAATCCTTTATGTTACACAAGAAAAAAGCAAGGCGTTTGATATTCCTACAGTAGCACAATGGCTGGAATTAGTACGAGTATGCAGATGGGAACAAGGGTCTAAAAGAATAGATACCTCAATTGGTTCTTGCCATTTTCAAAATTTGGCTATTTGCCTAGGACCGAATGGTAATAGAATAATATTTGAGAAGACAGGTCTTTATGAGATTAAATCTACTCTTGAAAGAGCTGGCGAAGTGCTCTTTTGGTTAAAAAAGGAGAAAGACGTCTTCGTTAATAGTGCAAATATTACTTTTTGTACTATCAAAATAACTTCAGAAAACGAATTTTCAGGATGCAAACTGCCAATTCGTCTTGTTAAAAATGTATAGTCATGAAGCAATTAAATAACAGTTGTGTATTATGCAACGGAAAATACAAAATCTCCAAGGTTCTTGGTCAAGGAGGTTTTGGTATAACCTACTTGGCTAAGCAGAAGATTACAGTAGAAGGTCCGTTAGGCACGATAGAAGCAGAGGTAGCTGTCACGATTAAGGAGTTCTTTATGAAGGAATTTTGTAATCGTGATGAGGCTTCTTCTGTGGTTACAGTTCCTTCTACGGGTAGTGCAGAGTTGGTGGAGAAGTTTCGTCAAAAGTTTATCAAGGAGGCAAGAAACATATCAAAGTTGAACCATCCTAATATCATAAAGGTGTTGGATGTGTTTGAGGATAATGGAACCGCTTACTATGTTATGGAATATATAGAAGGTGGCTCGTTGTCTGACTTGATAGATAAGAAAGGTAGTTTGTCTGAAGCTGAAACATTAAATTACACAAGACAGATAGCTTCCGCCCTACAATATATTCATGCCAACAACATGAATCACTTGGACGTAAAGCCAGGCAATGTGTTGCTAAGAAAGAATGGTGACGTTGTGTTGATAGACTTCGGTATGTCTAAGAATTATGACAAGATGGGCGAAGCGACAACAAGCAGTCCTATCGGAGTAAGTATTGGCTATGCTCCTATAGAACAATCGCGTGTTGGCGGTTTGGGCATGTTCTCACCAGCTACGGACATCTATTCGTTAGGAGCTACCATGTTCAAGATGATTACCGGTCAGACACCGCCAGAAGCGACAGCAGTGTTTGACGAAGGTCTCCCTGATATGCCATCAAACATTAGCGAGAACACAAAACTTGTAATAGAGAAAGCTATGCAACCGAGAAGAAAAGACCGCTATCAGACAATAGAGGATTTTATGCATGCTTTAGATGTAAACAAGGTGGTGGTATCGCAGATGGAGGTTGTTGAAGATGTAGACAAGCAGGAAGAAACGTCAGAAGAAAACATTGAACCCAAAGAAGCCCCAAAGTTCTTAAAGGAGAGCGATAAGGAGGCTACAATGTTTATTACAGACTATATGGTTCAGGCAAGCGACATCGCAACATCTGAAGTTGTAGACTTAGGACTCAGCGTGAAATGGTGCGGTCATAACTTAGGAGCATCAAACCCTGAAGAGTATGGCAACTACTATCGTTGGGCATTTGGTTCTGACGGTCGTTCGGTAAATGGTATTCCTGCCGATTCAGAAATAGCAGGAACAAAATATGATGCTGCCTATAAAGAGTCGAATGGTAAATACAAGACACCGACATGCAAGCAATTTAAAGAACTTATTGACAGATGCCGTTGGTGTTGGGTTGCATACAAAGGTGTAATGGGTTGCAAAATAACAGGTCCTTCAGGCAAGAGCATCTTCTTGCCTGGTGCAGGGCGAAAAAGCGACTACGGCATTTACCGAAAAGACACGTTTGGATATTACTGGAGCTCAAGCAAAGCAAACAACAGCAATGCCTATTACTTGTATTTCAATGAGGAAGACTCTGACTTGGAGTACGAACCAGTATTGACAATGCGTACAATCAGGCCAGTGTGTGAATAAAAATATTTCGTACAGTATTCCCGACATTTCGTACAACCATCACGCAATCATTCTTTCATGTAGATGCTTTGTCTTACCTTTGCATAAGATAAGCTACACCTCAGCATAACAATCAAGCAAGTTTGTTGTTCTGCATTCGGTTTGCATTACCTTTGCACAAAAAATAAAGAATATGAGAAGGTATTAAAAGTTATTGGAGCGTTGCTTTTGCTTGGACTTATTGCTATAGGCATTGCATATGTCTCCGAACCGTACCACGCAAGCATATTTTTGTAATTTACATAAAAACTCTATGAAACGATTTGAATTAATATTATTATTGCTTAGTTTTGTTACTGTAGCATTTGCTTATGCTGGGTTTGCTGACAGATACGGTGATATGTTTGTTAGTATGAATACCTTGGGTGTTATAATTGCCATAACACATATTGCTGGGTATATTGCAACAAGACGTGGAAAGAACCGTAGGTTAGTTGCGTATAAACGAAAAGTTATTCGTTCTGCCATTAGAATAGCTGATAACAAACGTATGGCATATATAGGGGGATGGTTGTTGACTTCTTTTGTTTGGGGAATATATGTAAGTTGGTTTTTGCTTCCATTTTGGTTCTTTAGTTTATACCCGCTTTTGGCAATATGGATATGGTACTATAAGGTTGTGCAAAATGCAAAACGTCTGCAGAATAAGATTATTGGTTTCAAACCTCTGTCAAAGATGATGTTCGTAGGAACATTACAATGTGTGGGTATCTTAATCTATCTATTCTATCTGATAGTTTGTGAAATGTTCACATTTCTATATTCTGTATGTAGGCCAGATGATTATTCAATACATCAGGGAGCGCAGCTATATTCAGGACTTAGTGGAATTGTATATTTGTGCTCATATTTGATATGGATAGCCTTTCTATTTGTCATCCCATTCGTTGTGCTGATAATAAAGAACTATAGAAGGAAGAGAAAATCACTATAACACTTCGTTTTTAGAGAGTGTGTCAAAACAGAAGTTAGAGGAAGTTTGGGCTTTGCTCGTAGTTAATAGAAGTTAGCGGACATATGTATAAATTGCTGAAAGACAAAGCATTTGTCCGTTAACTTCCATTCATCGTAGATGGATTAACTTCTTCTTAACTTCCTCTAACTCCTATTCTGACACGCCCTCTTTTTCAGCCTATGCTGCACCCAAATGAAGGCTGGAACGAGGAATATATCAGCCATAATCCAGGCTACTGGGTCGCCTAAGCAGACACCGGTCCAAGTTAGTGCGGGGACGAGCCATAGGCTTACACCACAGCGGGCAATCATTTCCATAACACCGCTAAGCATTGAAAGGTTGCTGAAACCGAGTCCTTGTATTGAGTAGCGCAGTATGGTTAGCAATCCGAGAGCAGGGTAGAAGTAGTTGGCAATGCGCATGAACTGTGCAGCACGACTTACTACCTCAGCCTCACCACTGTCTACAAATAGGCGCATCATCCAATCGGCAAAGGGATAAATCACGATGAAGGTGAATACGAAGTAGACCAGCATAAGGCAGATAGCATCCTTCACTCCCTTGGTGATACGACTCATTTGGCGTGCGCCAAGGTTCTGTCCGCAATAGGTAGCCATAGCCACTCCGATGTTCTCGAATACACAAGTGAAGAGATATTTAATTCGCATTGAGGCAGTAAAGGCTGCCACGCATGTGGTGCCGAGGGCGTTGTTGGCACTCTGAAGCATAATGATGCCAATGCCAGTGATGGAGAATTGCAGACCCATAGGTACTCCGTTGTTGAGCAGGATGCTTGTTCGCTTGTTGTCAAACTGTCGTTCGTCGCCATGAGGAATGAGCAGTTGCATGCGCTTGCGTATGTACCATATGCATAACATAACCGAAAGGGCTTGCGACAACCATGTGGCGATGCCCGCTCCGGCTACACCCATACCGCAACCGAGTATAAGCACCACGTCGAGCAGAATGTTGACAACGGCAGATGTGATGAGAAAATAGAATGGCTGGCGCGAATTGCCGAGCGCACGTATCTGACCTGAGAACAGATTAAAGCCGAACGTTAAGGGTATGGCGGCAAATTGCGACATAAGGAATATGTAGGCATCGTGGAAGATATCGGCAGGAGTGTTGACCAGTTGCAGGATTCTATGGCAGAACATAAGCGAGAGCAGCGTCACCACCGAAGCGATTACAGCCGATATTCTCACGGCATTAGCTACGTAGATGCGCATCTTGCGATAGTCCTTTGCGCCGAATGCCTGTGCTACGGGAATTGCAAATCCTGCACAAGCTCCGTTGCAGAATCCCATAACGAGAAACATTATGGATGCCGACGCACCCACAGCTGCCAGCGCACCAACGCCAATCCATCTGCCTACAATGGCGGCATCGATGATGAGATACATCTGCTGCAGAATGTAGCCCAATATGAGTGGCAGGGCAAACTTGCAGATCTGGCGCAGTGGCGAACCTACGGTCATGTCGCTGACTGACGCAGACTTTGAAGATGCAGAATGCGCCTGTATTTTGTTTTTCTCAGTTTTCATATTCTTCTATAGTTATCCTTTAAACAATAAATATCTGTATGTATATAGTCGTCGCATCGGTATTTGTTGATTCATGTAGGTGTCCTTTCGTACTGCAAAATTATAACTTTTATTCCAAACAACAATACCCGCCGATATAATATTTGGAGTAGCTATTGTAGTCGGCTATCTCACCTCGACGGAGAACTGCTGGTTGGGTGTGACGTTATAGAGCAGGTTGACGGCTCCATTCGAACTGTCAACATTTCCCTCAATGCAATTGGCTTGTATATGTTCATTTGTTGAGTCTGATTTTCAGTGATTTATAGATGTGAAGCCGTGATTGTCATGTGCCGTCTCGAAATGTAGTCCTTTTGGCTTGCAAAAGGACTCGTTTTGGAGCGCAAAAGGACCCCTTTTACAATGCAAAAGGACTCCTTCTGCATCGTAAAAGGACTACATTTCGAAATCAACCGATTATAAATAAAATAAAAGAGGTACTTTCTGCCCTTTCCGCCTGCATAAATGCAAGGCGAAGGGGTGGCCTTTGCTATAGGAATTGTATGATGATGTAGCCTACTCCTATTGATACGAATGTAGTGATGAAGCCTGCCAGCTGGAACGAATGGTTTATTACAAAGCGTCCGATACGCGTAGAACCCGTGCGGTCGAAATTGATGGCTGCCACCGTAGTGGGATAGTTGGGCAGGAAGAAGTAGCCGTTGACAGCAGGGAACATGGCTATGAGAGCCAGTGGCGGGATGCCCAGTCCTATGCCCAGCGGATAAAGCGTGCGCACCGTAGCAGCCTGCGAGAACAGCATGATGGCCATGATGAAGAGGGCAATGGCAAATAGGAACGGATACTGGGTGACGATGCTGGCGATGTGACCCTTGAAGAATTCCAGATTGCCGTTGAAGAATGTGTCGCCCATCCATGCAATGCCGAATATGGCAACCAGGGCGTTGATGCCTGCGGCAAATACGTTGCCAGTGACGGCGTCCTGCACATTGGCCTTGCTCACAAGCAGAATGAGGGCTGCTGTCGACATCATTACAATCTCGATAATCTCCGGCATGCTGACGTGATGCAGCTCGCCGTCGAGCATGAACGACGGACGCAGCGACGGCGCACTGCCGAATACTACTACCAGCAACACGCCCAAGAGGAAAGCCAGCACAGCATACTTGGCATGCGGGTCGGGATTCTTTATCATGTTGTCGATGAGCTTGCTGTCCTTCTCGGGATTGATAATGCCCTGGCGTACACGCTCCTGATATATCTCGTCCTCGTTCAGTTCCTTGCCCACGCGGTTCTGTACAAAGGCAGCTACAAGTATGGCAATGAGCGAAGCCGGAATGCAGACTATAAGGATGTGCTTCAGTTCGATGCCTGCACCACCCAGTAGGTCGGTGCTGATGACTGCGGCTGTAGCTGCAGAGACCGGACTGCCAGTGATGCCCAATGATGCCGATATGGTGGCAACGCTCAACGGGCGCTCGGGACGAATCTTTGAGTTGGTGGCAATCTCCGAGATGATAGGCAGGAGCGAGTAGCTTGTGTGTGCAGTACCTGCCACCAGACAGAAGAGCCATGTAGTGAGCGGACCGAAATAAGTAATGTGTGTGGGATGCTTGCGCAGGAATTTGGCTGCCAAACCTACAAGATAGTCAAGTCCGCCAGCCGCCTGCAATGTCGCGGCAGCCGTAATCACCGACACGATGATGAGCATCACGTCGATAGGCAGATTGCCCGGCTTAAGTCCGAAGCCGAAAACAAGAATGAAGACACCCACCATGCCGTAGATGCCGAGTCCGATGCCGCCTACGCGGGCACCTTTGAAGATAAGAGCCAGTACGATGGCAAATTGTAAAAGGATAATAGCTGTTGCCATAAAGGATTTGTCTTTAGTGTTATTTGTTTCAGTTTTAGTAAATTCTATGGTGCAAATTTACGGATATTTCCTAAAATATGATTTTAATATTTCTGACAAAGATTTGTAAATTACGAATGAAATTGAAAAATCCTATTTATAGTGTCGATTTTTATTCTTACCTTTGCGTTATCGTATACCGCACCAATTGGTATGCCCCACATATTTAATATATATATACTATGCATACAAGAGAAGAAAAACTCAAGGCTTTCGGACGTCTGCTGGATGTGCTCGACGAGTTGCGCGAGAAATGTCCGTGGGACCGCAAGCAGACCAACGAGTCGCTTCGACCCAACACCATAGAAGAGACATTCGAACTGTGCGACGCCCTGCTCAAGGACGACGAGCCTAATATCTGCAAGGAATTGGGCGACGTGCTGCTGCATGTGTGCTTCTATGCCAAGATAGGCCAGGAGAAGCAGCAGTTTGACATGGCGGATGTCTGCAACAAGCTTGTCGACAAACTCATATTCCGCCATCCCCACGTATATCATCCCTCGCAGGTAGGAGCACCCGATCCTAAGCCGTTGCCTTATGGCGAGAAGGAGGAAGAGCGCGACAATTCGGAAGAAGTGAAGACCGCACAGCAGGTGATAGAGGACTGGGAACAGATAAAACTGCGCGAGAAGGACGGCAACAAGCGTGTGCTATCGGGTGTGCCCGATGCTCTGCCCGCACTCATCAAGGCCTACCGCATACAGGACAAGGCGCGCAATGTAGGCTTCGACTGGGAAGACAAGGGTGACGTTTGGGGCAAGGTGCGCGAGGAACTTGGCGAACTGGAGAGCGAACTGCGCAAGGAAGACCGCGAGCATTCGACCGAAGAATTCGGCGACTTCCTCTTCTCGCTCATCAATGCCGCACGTCTGTACAAAATCAATCCCGACACGGCTCTTGAGAAGACCAACGCCAAATTCATCAGACGATTCAACTATATCGAGGAGCATTCAATACGCATCGGCAAACCGCTGAAGGACATGACGCTCGGCGAGATGGATGCGCTGTGGAACGAGGCGAAGGCTCAGGAAAAGAAATAATTAAATCATCGTAACATGAACAAGTTGAAGATATTCTTAGCTGTAGCAATCGTAATGCTGATTGCCAGCTGCAACGACAAGAAACAGAAGTCGCAGATGATAGCAGACGACGAGGTGGAAGTGGCAGACTCTACTGTATATGGAGTGTGCGGAAGCGGTACGTCGATGCACTCAATGGAACTCATCACCGATGCAGGCGACACGCTGACATACACCATTCTTGATGCCGAGGCAGATATGGACGGTGGCATCACTGAAGGTATCGTGTCGAATGTGGAGGGCGGATTCATGGCTGGCGACAAGATGGCGGTGACCGGATTGAAGACAGCCGATGGCGAACTTGTTGCCACACGTGTTATCAACGTTACATCACTGTTGGGCCATTGGACCAGCATCGACCGCAACTTCGTGATAGAGGAGGGCGGAACAGTACACTCGGAAGTGAAAGCCGAGACCAACCCGTGGACATCATGGAAGATTCTGAACGGACAACTGCTGCTCAATCGCGATACGTTCGACATCACATCGCTCAGTGCCGACTCGCTCTATCTCGAAAACCAGAAGGGCATATACATATACAAGCGTCAGAAGTAATTATCCGAACGTAAGAAAACAACAATTCAAGCGTCAGAAATAAAACAACAATGGAACCATTCAAAATCCATATACTCGGATGCGGATCGGCTCTGCCTACATTGCGGCATAATCCGTCGTCGCAAGTGGTGGAGCTGCGAGGTAAGCAGTTTATGATTGACTGTGGCGAGGGAACGCAGACCCAGATGCGACGCTCACGCATAGGATTCAACAAGATAGTGGCAATATTCATATCGCATATCCATGGCGACCACTGTTTCGGACTGATAGGTATGCTCTCGTCGTTCGGTCTGTTGGGCCGCACTATGCCGCTTGCCATATATGCACCCAAGGATTTCAAGCCCGTACTCGATATGCTTCTTGCCACATTCTGCACCGATTTCGACTACGAAATACAGTTTCATGCCGTCGACACTACCAAGCAACAGGTGGTGTACGAGGACCGAAGCCTTACGGTAGAGACTATTCCACTGAAGCATCGTGTGCCTACATGCGGTTATCTCTTTCGCGAGAAACCGACGCTGCCACACATACGTCGCGACATGATTGACTTCTATCGCATCCCCACATCACAGATAAACAATATAAAGAACGGAGCATCGTGGACTGACGAAGAGGGTAGGGAGGTGCCAAATTCGCGACTTACGACGCCTGCCGACAAGCCTCGCAGCTATGCTTACTGCAGCGATACGTGCTATCTGCCCGACCTCGCTGCACGCGTTTCGGGCGTTTCGTGCCTCTATCATGAGTCCACTTATGCCACGCCCGACATCGAAAAGGCACAGAAGTATTTTCATACTACGGCAGCACAGGCAGCCCAGGTGGCACGCGATGCGCAGGTGGGACGGTTGCTGCTCGGTCATTACAGTTCGAAGTACGATAATGAGGACGTGCTGCTCGAAGAGGCACGACAGGTGTTTGAAGCTTCCGAACTGTCGAATGAGGGAATGGTGGTGACGCTATAGAACAAAAAGAAAAAAGCAAAGAATTTATTACGTTTAAGCGTTGATTTTATCCACTTAAACCACTTATCGCTACACTTAAGCCATAGGACACATAAAAGCATTTGCAAGGTAGCCTGTTTTTGCGTAAATTTGCATTGTCAAATGATACCGAAACACAAAGGCTATAAACATAATTAAGGGCAAGGTGGGATTTAAGGACTAATCCACCTTGCCCTTTGCTTTTGCGCTTTCACGCATGGTTTGTCGTTTTATTATTTTGCCTGATTCTTCAGCAAATCACGTATTTCAGCCAGCAGCACCTCTTCGTTTGTAGGCTTAGGCTCCTCAGGAGCAGCCTTGGTCTTCTTCTCTTCTTCCTTCTTCTTGATGCTCGAAAGCTTGTTGATGCCCTTGACAAGCATAAACACACAGAAGGCAATGATTACAAAGTCGATGATAGTCTGTATGAAGGCACCGTAATTGATGGTTGCTGCCTGCATAGTTTCACCGGCAATCTGTACTGACGGAAGCTCGAACTTCAAGTCGCTGAAGTTGACACCGCCGATAAGCCAGCCTATAGGAGGCATGATGATGTCATTTACGATTGAAGAAACAATCTTGCCAAATGCACCGCCGATGATTACACCGACAGCCATGTCTACCGCATTGCCCTTTACGGCAAACGCCTTGAATTCGTTAAGAATACTACTCATGGTTTTATTTTATTTATGTTTATATTAGTGTCGGTGCAAATATAGTGAAAAAATCGTCAAAACCAATAGTACATTGAATGTTTTTTTAAGATAGAATGCCGCTTTTGTACAAACACGCTACCTATAATATATATTGTAGAGTCGGCAGTTATACAATGATGTATTATGTACGGATAAAATAATAGAATGCAATCAGTAGTTTGCCGAGTGTGTACTATTGGTTTTTGTGTGCGTTTTGCAAACTACATATTGCAATCGCTATAGTCAGAAAGGAAATAGTGATTATGTAATGAGATTTTTATATAAATTAATACTTTAATTGTCTTTCTTTTCAGAAAATAATTATTATCTTTGCAGCGAAATAAAAGGAGTAATCCTAACAAGTGTGGCGACATTCTTACGCTTCTATGTCTCATTAACAAGAAAAACGGACTTTGTTAATACATTTGTATGGTATAAGATACAAAATTAACCCTTTAAATAAAATAAAGTAAAATGATTAAAGTAGGTATTAACGGATTTGGTCGTATCGGCCGCTTCGTATTCCGCGCAGCTCAGACTCGCAACGACATTCAGATTGTAGGTATCAACGACCTTTGCCCGGTAGATTACTTGGCTTACATGCTCAAGTATGACACAATGCACGGTGCTTTCCAGGGTACAATCGAGGCTGACGTTGAGAAGAGCGAGCTCATCGTTAACGGCAACCACATTCGTGTAACTGCTGAGCGCAACCCTGCTGATTTGAAGTGGAACGAGGTTGAGGCTGAGTACGTAGTTGAGTCTACTGGTCTCTTCCTGACACAGGAGAAGGCTCAGGCTCATATCCAGGCTGGTGCTAAGTACGTAGTTATGTCTGCTCCTTCAAAGGATACAACTCCTATGTTCGTTTGCGGCGTAAACTTCGACAAGTACGAGAAGGGTACACAGTTCGTTTCTAACGCATCTTGCACAACAAACTGCTTGGCTCCTATCGCTAAGGTTCTGAACGACAAGTTCGGTATCGAGAACGGTTTGATGACAACAGTTCACTCTACAACTGCTACACAGAAGACAGTTGACGGTCCTTCTTTGAAGGATTGGCGTGGTGGCCGTGCTGCTGCTGGCAACATTATCCCTTCTTCTACAGGTGCTGCTAAGGCTGTAGGTAAGGTAATTCCTGAGCTCAACGGCAAGCTGACAGGTATCTCTATGCGTGTTCCGACTCTCGACGTTTCTGTAGTTGACCTTACAGTTAACCTCAAGAACGCTGCTACTAAGGAGCAGATCTGCGCTGCTATGAAGGAGGCTTCTGAGGGCGAGCTCAAGGGTGTACTCGGCTACACAGAGGACGCTGTAGTTTCTTCTGATTTCCTCGGCTGCACTTTGACTTCTATCTTCGACGCAAACGCTGGTGTATATCTCACAGACAAGTTCGTTAAGGTAGTTTCTTGGTACGACAACGAGATTGGTTACTCTAACAAGGTTCTCGAGCTCATCGCACACATGAAGAAGGTTAACGGTTAATTCGATTGACCCATAAACCATAGAATAAAGACCGCAAGGCATTTAGCCCTGCGGTCTTTTTTTTGATTAAATATTTGGGGTGTAAGATTTTTTTTGTAAGTTTGTAGCTTTAAAGCTAAAGCGAATATAAATCCATAATGTCCAGCAAAGCTATTGACAATATGCAAAACCAGAAAATGATAACCATACTCGGACCAACGGCAAGCGGCAAGACTTCGGTTGCGGCTGCTCTTGCGCTGCGTACTGGTGGGGAGATAATCAGTGCCGACTCGCGCCAGGTGTATCGTCGTATGGATATCGGTACGGGCAAGGACTTGGCCGACTATACTATTGGCGACGTCCATATTCCTTATCATCTTATAGACATTGCCGATCCCGGAACAAAGTACAATCTGTTTCAGTATCAGCAGGATTTTCACACGGCATACAACGACATCCGCAGTCGTGGCAAACTGCCAATATTGTGTGGCGGAACCGGACTGTATATAGAGGCTGTGCTTGGCGGATACAGTCTGTCGCCAGTACCGCAAAATCAGAAGCTAAGGGAGAGTCTTGAGGGCAAGTCGCTCGACCAACTCACGCAGATGCTTGTTCAGCTGAAGCAAAAGAACGGTTCGAAAATGCACAACCGTACCGATGTGGATACTGCCCAGCGTGCGATACGTGCCATTGAGATTGAGACTTATAATCTTGAACATCCTACACCCGAACGGCAGATGCCTCCGGTGGATTCGCTTGTCATAGGCATAAATATAGACCGTGAACTGCGTCGCGAGAAGATTACACGACGGCTTAAGGCACGTCTTGAAGAGGGTATGTGCGACGAAATACGCAGTCTGATTGACGGAGGAGTGAATCCTGACGACCTTATATATTACGGACTTGAGTATAAGTTTGTGACAGAATATGTGGTAGGAAAGACAAGCTACGAAGAAATGTTCCGTCAGCTTGAGATAGCCATTCATCAGTTTGCCAAGCGTCAGATGACGTGGTTCCGCGGAATGGAAAGGCGTGGCTACACAATCCACTGGATAGACGCAGCCCAGTCGATGGATGAAAAGGTTGAGTCAATAATGTCACTCATGAATGAATAAAAGGTAAATAGGGAGGGTTGGTCTCTCCGGATTATAAACAAAACAAACCGATTATGATAAACGATAACCGTTGGGGCATACTCTATTGCCCAAAGCATGAAATGTTTGGAAGCCCGAAACGTCGTTGGGAGAAGATTGAGGCATGTCTCAAATCTAACGGCGTAGAGTATGATTTTGTGCAGAGCGAGAGTTCGGCAGGCGTAGATCGTCTCATAAAGATGATGATAAACAACGGCTATCGTACGATAGTGGTTGTAGGCGGTGACTCAGCTCTCAATGACGCAGTAAATTGTATGATGCAAGCCGATCGCAATGATCGTGAAAGGGTGGCACTTGGTGTGATACCCAACGGTCTGATGAACGACTTCGCACACTTCTGGGGATTGCGTGAGGACGACTACGACCAGATAATAAAGTGGTTGAAGGAGCGCCGTGTACGTAAGATTGACCTTGGATGTATTCGCTATGCCAATAAGCATGGCGAGGCTTGCCGCCGATATTTCCTCAACTGTATAAACATCGGACTCGTTGCCACTATAATGAATCTTCGTCGTCAGACCCGTCATTATTCAGGTTCACGTACACTGTCGTTCATCATGTCGTTCATACTTATGATATTCCAGCGACTTGAATACCGCATGCATGTCAAGATCAACAACGACGACCTTAACCGTAGCATCATGACAATGTGCGTGGGCAATGCTACTGGTTATGGACAGACACCCAATGCCGTTCCGTATAACGGACTGCTTGATGTCAGCGTGGTCTATCATCCCGGAATGACACAATTGCTTGAGGGAATATATCTGTTTGTGCGTGGCAAGTTCCTTAATCATAAGAGTGTGCATCCTTATCGCACTCGCAAGGTGGAAGTGCTTGAGGCACGCAAGGCTCTTGTCGGCATAGACGGCCGATTGATGCGCACACCATCCGGTCCGTTTACCATTACAGTAGAGCAGGAGGTGATAAACTTCCTTATTCCGGAATAAAAAAAACGTTGAGGAAGTGGCATAAAGTCAATTGTTATTCTTACTTCTGTCTTTTTGACTTATGCCACTTCCTCATCATTTTTTTTATCTCTTGTTATATATAGTGTGTGCCTTATATATAATAAGGTGTATTTTATATTAAGTAAGTGATCTAAATTATTTATATATATATCAGTACTAATATGGTTATTTTTTCGTTTTATAGAAAAAGTAAATTATGAAACCAATAAAAGTACTTGAATTATCAGAG